>Ga0181530_10000008_pt1 | contig 251430 bp, 209 predicted proteins | sample PEATcosm2014_Bin_42_FD_119769 | JGI IMG/M metagenome (GOLD analysis project Ga0181530, IMG submission 119769) | Peatland microbial communities from MTU Mesocosm Facility, Houghton, MI, USA - PEATcosm2014_Bin10_60_metaG | ecosystem: Environmental > Terrestrial > Soil > Wetlands > Peat | place... | reverse complement strand
GAAGCAGAGTTCGAGAGCATCACGTGCTCGCCGTTGCATATTCGTATTCCGCGGGTGCATGTCCCACCTCGATTCTCGCGACAAAGTCACGGGCGTCGAGTCCGGAACGGAGTACCCATAAAGCCGTTGAAGCGGATGGTCGGCCGTAGACGGCCGCCCACCGCTTAACGGCAAGGCGTTAGACCGACATGAGAAAAGCTGACCTCGCCCAAAACCACTTACGCTTTGACGCCGCCCTCGGGCGCTACCGCGCCTTCATGATAAAGGCGGTGAACGCCCAGCGTGTCCTTGCTTCTGCCAGCGAGAAGCGGGATCTCGCGGAGTCCGTGATACTCCGCATCTGCTCCTGGTGGGAGTACTTTGTCGATGAACACCTCGTGGATTCGGTGAACTGCGATCCGTCGCAGCTCTCCGACTTCTTCGGCGTGACCATCCCGAAACATCCCAGCAAGGGACTCTGTCACGCCCTCCTATTTGGCGAGAGCTATCGCGACTTCAAGAGCGTCGGAGATCTCAAGGGCTTCGCCAAGAAGGTCCTGCCAGTCGCATCGAATCCGTTCGGCGCGATCTCCTCGGCACATGCCAAGCTCATCGATCAGGTCTACGTCATCAGGAACTACCTTTCACACTACAGTTTCCGAGCGGGCCGCACTCTTCACCGGCTCTATAAGGATGAGTACAACATGACCAGGTTTCTGGAGCCTGGCCAATTCCTCGTCGCGTACTCCGGCAAGAGACTGTGGGCGTACTTCGATGCTTTCCGAGGAGCCTCAGACGACATGAAGGCGACATATGCGGTCTAACTCACCCTCTGAGGCGGACCGCAAGCAACTTATGAACGGGCGCCGGTCGCGAATTTGAGGATGGGTGAATGGCCCTTCTGGAGCCGCCCGTGGGCGTCGATCGGGGGCCGTCCAGCACGCAAACAAAGAACTAATAGGCGAACCGTCGCACCGACACGTTCATCACCAGTCCCAGCGCCAGCATGACGGTGAGTGCGCTGGAACCACCGTAGCTGAGAAGGGGCAGGGTGACGCCCACCACCGGCAGAAGGCCTGTCACCATGCCGATGTTGACGGCCACCTGCCAGGTGAGCATGGCGGCCACGCCCACGCACACCGTGATGCCGAATCGATCGCGGGCCTCGCGCCCGATCTTGATCACCCAAAGGGTCAACAGGGCATAGGCGAGAAGCACCACCAGGCAACCCAGAAAGCCCCATTCCTCGGCCCACACGGCGAAGGGGAAATCCGTCCACAGCGCCGGCAACGAGCGCAGCCGGATCTGGGTCCCCTGCAGGAATCCCTTGCCCACCAGCCGTCCCGAACCCACGGCATTCATGGCCTGGCGCGGTTGCCACGCGGTGGCCGGGTCGAGCGCCGGGTTGATGAAGGCGAGGATGCGGTTGCGCTGATAATCGTGCAGGGCGTATTCCCACAAGGGCGTGGCGGCCAGCGCCACCACCAGGGCGATCCCGGCCATGGTTTTCAGGCGGAGGCGCGCGGTCAGCATGACGGTGGCGAAGATGAGCGCGAGGATGAGGGCAGTGCCCAGGTCGGGCTGCGCAGCGATGAGCAGGAAGGGCAGGCCGGCGAGGAAGATGGGCACCAGGATGTGGCGCAAGGTCCGCCCGTCGAGCGCAGGGGTCTCGTGTATGTACTTGGCCAGGGCGATGATGGTCAGCACCTTCATCAACTCCGATGGCTGCAGGTGAAAGGCGCCGAGATCGAACCAGCGCCGCGAGCCGCCCACCATCTTTCCGTGAATGAGCACCGTCACCAGCAGCGCGATGCCGACGCCGTAGAGCAGGTAGCCCATGCGCGCGATCACCCGGTAGTCGAAGCTGGCCACCGCAAGGAACAGCAGAGCGCCGACCGCGGCCCAGGAGAGCTGCTGCGCGAACAGGTGGAACTGCCGCTCGCGCACGGCGCTCCAAAGGTTGAGCAATCCCAGCGAAATGCACACCAGCGTGGCTGCAGTCAGCATCCAGTCGAAGCGAAAGCGCAGCTTGCGCCAGGAAACGACCCGGGCCACTAGCGGCTCTCCTTGCGGTTCGGGCCTGCTGGCAGCGCCGGGTCGTCGTTGGCAGGCGGGGTAGGCGAGGTCGGGTCGGGCAAGGGTGCCGGCCGTGTCTCTCCGACGGTGGACGGCAGGCGAGAGTCTCCCGCGGCCGGCCCGTGTCCCGCGTGGTGCGCCAGACGCGGCGGTGACCGATCTTCGGGTGGCACCACGGTTTCGAAATAGCTGTCGACGATCTCCATGGCCACCGGCGCCGCCACCGAGCCGCCGTGTCCGCCGTGTTCGACGAAGACGGCGAAGGCAATGCGCGGCTTGGCGGCCGGAGCGTAGCCCACGAACCAAGCATGATCGACGCGCTCGTAGGGCAGGGGAGGATCATCCTTGCCGACCCGCCCGCCCCGGTAGACCTGCGCGGTGCCGGTCTTGCCCGCCACCTCGATGTGGTGCGATCGCGCCTTGTAGGCGGTTCCCTTGGGATCGGAAACCACGCCGTACAGCCCGCTGCGGATGGTGGCCAGCGATTCGGCGGACACGGCCACGTCCCGGCGCACGCGCGGCGGAAACTCCTCGACCACCTTGCCGTCGGGCGATTCCACCCGTTCCACGATTTGCGGCAACCACAGCTTGCCACCGTTGGCGATGGCCGCGTAGGCGAGCGCCATCTGCAGCACGGTGACGCGCGTGGCGCCCTCGCCGATGGCGGTGTTGAGCGCGTGTCCGATCACGAAGCCTTCGCTCTTGCCGTCGGCGCTGGCCTGGGCGCGGTGCCATTCCTCGGTGGGCACGAAACCCGCCTGCTCGTTGTTGAGTCCCAGACCCGACGGTGCCCCCAGCCCGAATTCGTTGGCGAACTTGGCCAGCCGATTCATCATGCCTGGCCGCGCGCCCAGGTCGTAGAAGAAGACGTTGCAGCTCTGCACGATGGCGTCGTGTAGGTTGACCGCCTTGTGCACCTTGGTGCAGCGGAAGCGGCGCCGGCCCACCTGGATGTAGCCAGCGCAGCGTACCTTGTCCTCGAGTGTGATCAGCTTCTCTTCCAGTGCGGTGGAGGCGGTGATGACCTTGAATGTCGATCCCGGGTTGTAGGTGTCGGCCAGAGCTTTGTCACGGAAGGGGCGCAACCGGTCACTCAGGATGCGCGATACCGCTTCGGGCGAGAGGCCGCGCGACATCAAATTGGGGTCGAAGCTGGGCTTCGACGCGAGCGCCAGGATGCGGCCGGTCTCCACGTCGAGAAACACCGCCGCTGCCGCCCGCGAGCCGCGCAAGGCGCGCTCGACGATGCGTTGCAGGTCCATGTCCAGGGTCAGCACCAGGTTGTTGCCTGGCACCGCAGCCTGACTGATGGGTCCGTCCACCAGATCGGCGATGCGCACGTCGGTGCGCCGCAGGCCGCGCCGGTTGACCACCATCCGTTCGAAGCCTTTCTGGCCGCGCAAATACGGCTCCCATTGCCGTTCGATACCGGTGCGCCCCACGGTGTCACCCGAGCGGTAGCCCTCGTCCTTGCGCGTGCGCAGTTCCTCGGCCGAGACCTCGTTCATGTAGCCGATGGCATGACTGGCCAGCGTGCCGAACGGGTAGTGACGGCGCCGAACCGAGACCACCTGAATGCCGGGCTTGTCGAGCGTGGTCTCAAGTTGGGCCATCACGTCGCGCTTGATGTCCTCGGCCACCACCATGGTTCGGTCTTTGCCCTTCTCGGCCTCCTCTCGAATCGCCTCCCAGGTCGGCACGCCCTCCACGTCGGGACCGAGTAGCTCGCGCAAGCGCAGGTAGGCATCGTGGGTGAGCTGAGAGGGCAGCACCTGGACGTCGTAGGAGGGAACCATGGTGGCCAGCACGCGGCCCTTGTGGTCGCGGATCTGACCGCGAACCGCAGGCAGCACCACGGTGCGCACGATGCTATCGGCCGTCATGCGGTAGTAGCTGTCGCCCTCGACGATCTGAAGGTAGAAGAGTCGCGCCGCCAGACCGAGAAACGTCAGGGCGACCAGCACGGACAGGTAGCGGGCCCGGTGCCGGATCTCAGGAAGTTCGGCGTCTTGTCCCGCGATATCCATGGGTGAGAACTAGCGGGGCGGCAGTCCCGAGCCCAGCGCACGCGCACGCCGGCGCGACAACCCGACCCGCAGGAGCGCGGGATCGAGACGGCCATCGAGACGACTCAGCAGCCAGAGCACGGGCGGACCAAACACCGCCGTGAGCAGGGCCTCGATCGGTGCCATGCGGAGGCCGCCGTAGCCGGTTTCCGGGCTGACCTGGGCCCTGACCACGACGATGAGCAAGGCAGAAAGCAGGCTGGCCACGAAGGCCGCTGACGCCTTGAGCACCACGCCTCGGACCGCGAGGCGCGAGGCCAGGGCGCGGGCAAAGAGCGCCATCACCAGAAACACGAAAGCGTGGACCCCGCGTGGCGCGCCGGACACGAGGTCGAACAGGTAGCCGAGTGACAGCCCAACCAGCGCGGCCGAGCCCGGTGCCCACTTGAGCGGCGACAGGCCGATGTAGAGCACGGTGAGCAGGCCCAGGGTCGGTGTCACCAGGTGCACCGGCGCGAACTCCATCACCGTGGACTGCAGGAGCAGGAGCAAGAGGCCGACGATCAAAGTGGCGACGGAACGCACTAGCGATACACCCCCAATCCGTGGCTGGGGACGAGCGGTTTGTGCGCGCTGGCTTCGGGATCTGCGGGCGGAGTGGGCGCCACCACGACCAGAACCTCGGACAGACGCGCGAAATCCACGTCAGGCGAGACCTCCAGTTCCTGCGACATCCCGACCGCGTTGCGGGCCACTTTGCTGATCTTGCCCACAGGGAGATCGCGGGGGAAACCGCCCAGGCCGCTGGTGACGACCAGATCGCCCTCTTTGGCCTGCTCGCCTTGCATCAGGTATTCGATGGCGCAGCGGTAGCCATTCTCGCCGGGCTTGCCGCGCAGAATGCCGCGACCCCCGGTGCGCGGCAGCACCACGTCGATGGCCGAGCGGGGATCGACCGACAGCAGGATGTCCGAGGTGTCGCCTGCGACCCGGTTGATCCGACCGACCACACCGTCGGGCGTGATGATGGGCATGCCACGGCTGACCAGGCCTTCACCGCGGTCGAGCTGGATGCGCGCCACGCGGAAGTAGGGCGAGACGTCGATGGCGATGACCCGCGCCACCAGGGTTTCCGTGGTCACGGCGTTGCGCAGGCCGAGCAGCCTCTGGAAGCGCACGCTCTCGGCGGCGCCGCGCTTGGCCTCGAGCAGTTCGGCGCGCAGACGGCCGTTCTCGTTGTGCAGGGCTTCGTTCTCGGCGCGCACGTGCACGAGATCGACGTACTGGCCGGCGGCGTGACCGATGCTGCGGGCCAGCCGGGCCATGCGCGACTGCAAGGGCGTGACCAGCGCCAGAATGCCGCGGTCCAGGGGCGACAAATACTCAGGCGACTTCGCACTCTGGCGCAGCAGGAACAAGGCGGTGAGGAAGGCCGCCGTGATGATCACAGCCTCGCGGATTTTCTGTCGGTGCCCCGACGGGAGCATTCCTGCGTGCACAGCGACAGCAAATGTAAGGCGGCCGCAGCGGGCGATCCACTCGAAACGCCACGCGGACCCGAGGCCTATTGCAGGGCGACTTCCTTGAGCAGGGCCAGCTCGTCGAGCGCGCGCCCGGTGCCCAGCACGACGGCGCACTCGGGCGAGTCGGAAACCATGACCGGCAACCCGGTTTCTTCGCGCAGCAGCACGTCCAGGTTGCGCAGGAGCGAGCCGCCGCCGGTGAGCACGATGCCACGGTCCACGATGTCCGCGGCCAGCTCGGGCGGGGTGCGCTCCAGCACCGAGCGCACGGCCTCCACGATGGCGCCCACCGGCTCGGCCAGCGCCTCGCGGATCTCATCGCTGGTCACCACGATGGTCTTGGGCACGCCGGCGATGAGGTCGCGGCCCTTGATTTCCATGGACTCGATCTCTTCCAGCCGGTAGGCGTTGCCAATCTGCTTCTTGACCAGTTCAGCGGTGCGCTCGCCGATGAGCAGGTTGTACTTGCGCCGGATGTAGGCCACCACCGCCTCATCCATCTTGTCGCCGGCCACGCGAATGGAGCGGGCTGCGACGATGCCGGAGAGCGAGATCACCGCCACCTCGGTGGTGCCACCGCCGATGTCGACGATCATGTTGCCCGAGGGCTCGGTGACGGGCAGGCCGGCGCCGATGGCGGCCGCCATGGGTTCCTCGATCAGGTAGACCTCGCGCGCGCCGGCCGCCAGAGCCGAGTCGCGCACGGCGCGCTTCTCGACTTCGGTGATGCCCGAGGGCACGCCGATGATGATGCGCGGTTTGACCAGGGTTTGCCGGTTGTGCACGCGCGTGATGAAGTAGCGCAACATGGCCTCGGCGACCTCGAAGTCGGCGATGACTCCGTCCTTCATGGGGCGCACGGCTGCGATGTTGCCCGGCGTGCGCCCCAGCATCTCCTTGGCCTGCTTGCCCACGGCCAGCACCTTCTTGGTGCCGTTGCCGGTGCGCTGAACCGCCACCACCGACGGCTCGTTGGAAACGATTCCCTTGCCCCGCACGAACGTCAGGGTCGTCGCCGTGCCAAGATCAATGGCAAGGTCGTTGGAGAAGAGACCATAGACCCAGTCGAGAAGCATTCGGTTGTGCCGTTGCCGGTGGCCTGATCGCCCAGACGACACGCACAGTCAGTCCACCAGGGTAGCGGTATTATCACACAGCCACGCCATAAGCCAACCGCCGTTCGCGTTACTTGAAGTCGGAGCAGGGGTTCCGGGCCACGCATGGTGGTGCGCTTTCCCTGGCGAGCGTGCTAGATTGCCGCACCTTTTGACCTACCCGGCCCAGTGAAACGGAGGCTTTGCTAAATGCTCGAGCAGATGCGTCAACAGTCCCGATCGCTGCTCATCTATCTATTGTTCTCGATCGTGATTGTCGTGTTCATCGTCAACTTCGGCCCGCAGTCCATCGGCGGCTGCGGCATGCGAATGCCACACCGAGTGACCGAAAGCGCGGCTCAGATCGAGGGCCGTACCCTAAGCCTCAAGGACTGGACGTACGCCTACACCGTGCTCAACGTCGCGTCGATTCCCCCCCAGCAGGCCAAGCAGATGCGTTTGAAGGAAACCATCATGGATCTGCTCATCGATCGTGAGCTGCTGGCGGCCGAGGCCGAGCGGCTGGGCTTTCGCGTGGGCACGGATGAGGTCGAGGATCTGATCGCGGAATCCAAGATGGTCAGCATGGGGCGAGAGCAGAAGCTCCCCTACGTGGAACACGAAGGCAAGTTCTCCTATGACAACTTCCGCAAGTTCGTGCAGTACCACCTGGGCATGTCACCCAAGTCCTTCATCGAACAGCAGCGCCGCGAGCTGATGGCGATCCGCATGCGGGATCTCTTGCGTTCGGGCGTGGGCGTGTCGGCGGACGAGGTGAGGGAGACTTACCTGCGCCAGTCCGACCGGGTCAACCTGGAGTACTTGCGGTTCCCGATTCACCGCTACGAGAGCGAGGTCGAGTTGCGGCCCGACGAGATCGCGGCCTACACCAAGGCCAACGACGAGAAGCTGAAGAAGCTGTACGACCAGCGAAAGACGGCTCTCTATGAGAAGCAGCCCAAGCAGCGCAAGCTGCGCTTTCTGCTGGTCGCGGTTCCCAGTGACGCCGATCCGGACAAGATGGCCGAGGCAGGGAAGCGGGCCGATGCCCTGGCCGTGCGCGTGCGCAAGGGCGAGCCGCTGGCCAAGCTGGCCAAGGCATCTTCTGATGATGCCAACAGCCGGGCGCGGGGCGGGGATCTGGGATGGCAACGCAAGGGTGGCACCACGCTTGGCTCCGAGGTCGAGGACAAGGTATGGGCCGCCAAGGACGGCGAACTGGTGGGACCGGTGAAGATCGCGGGCGGCCTGGCCTTGGTTGTGCCCGAGGCGATGCGCGAGGGCGATATTGCCTTCGAGCAGGCGCGTCTGGAGATTGCCGAGTCCGAGTTGCGCCAGGAGCGTTCACAGGCGCGCGCCAAAGCCGCGGCCGAGGCAGCCCTGGCCAAGGCCAAGGCCGAGCCCGGCAAGAGCCTGAAGGATCTCTTTCCGGCCCCGGACAGCGACGACAAGAGTGGTAAGAAGGACACGTTGCAGGCGGAGGAGACCGGCCTGTTCGCGCGGCGTGGGGCCATGGTGCAGGGCATCGGTCCTGCGCCCACCGTGGCCAAGGCGGCCTTCGAGTTGACCGGCGAGGCCCCGCTCGGCGGGCCGTTCCAGGAACTGGGCAGCTTCATCGTGGTCAGGCTGAAGGAGCACACGAAGCCAGACATGGCCGAGTTCGAAAAGGAGAAGTCGCGCATGGTGGACGATGCCGTCCAGCAGAAAGCCCAGGCGGTAGTGATGGATTGGGCCCGTCGGCGTTGCCAGGAGGCCAAGGAAGCAAAGAAGATCGACGTGAACCTGGATCTTTTGCGCTACGAAGGCGGGCCGGAGGGTGCGGTGGCCTATGAGCCCTGTTCGCCGCCGCGGTTTTGAAAAGAACACATCCCGCCTGACCCAATGAGCGCCAACCAGGGCCCGCGGGATGGGTGGCAACGGCCTTCCGGCGAGACCATTCGGCCGCTGGCGCGCCGGCCTCGCTGGGTCACCGTGCTCGCCGTGCTCATGCTGCTGGCGGGTGCGCGTCTGTTCCTCGGCAGCTTGACCGACCTGCGCCGGCTGGCGACGGGCCGATCGATGGCCGAGGTCAGCCTGGACGGTCTGGCCGACGCCAATCAGGAAGTGCTCCTGCGCGGGCAGATCGCCCTGGACGAGGCCGTGGATCGGGTTCACCCCGCCTCGGCCTGGGTGCAGGCCGTGGCCCGTCTCGCGCTGGCGCTGGTGTTCCTCTTCGCCGTGGCCGCGGTGTTCTCCGACGATCCCCGCGCTCGGCGTGCCAGCGTGGTCGCGGCGTGGTCCGGGATGGCCTTGCACGCTGGCAGCGCGCTCTTCGTGCTCGCGGTCGTGCGCAAGGGGGTCACGGATGCGCTGCCCGTGTTGCAGCAGGTGGCCGCCAAGGCCCACGCACGAACCGGGGACGCGCCGCCCGCTCAGGCCGACCTGGCGCAACTGGCTTCCACCCTCATGATTCAGGTGCCCCTGTTCACGTCAGCCCTGGGCGTCCTGTTCAGCATCTTGCTCCTGGTCACCTTCGGTGGACGCCGCGGCCGCCTGTTCTACAATGGCGGGGTGAAGGCGGATCATGTCTGACATCGAAGGGGCATTCCGACTGACCTTCGTCGAGGGGCGAGGCCTGCTGAGCCTGGCTGCTCGGGACATCGCTGCCTTTGGTCGTGTGGAGAAGCTGGAGTTGGAGATCCCCAACCTGCGTTTCCCGTTCGATCTTTCGGGGGGAGTGACCCGGTTCAAGAATCATCGTCTCAGGCTGCGCGAGATGGCGGTGTCCTTCGAGGCCAATGATTTGGCCGGGTTTTTGCGCGTGGCGCGCCTGGCGGACTATGGGCTCCACGGCCCGGAGGTGGAGATCGATGACGGCCTGGTTCGCATCGGAGCGCGGGCCGTGCTCGGGGATCGGCAGGCCGAATTCACCGCCACCGGCGCACTCACCATGGTGCAGCCCGGCCGCGCACGCCTGTCGATGTTCGACGTGCGCGTGTATGGCTTCCTTCCCGTGCCTCCGCCCTTGCTTGTGACCGCGCTGTTCACGGCCTTGGGCGCGGCTCCCTCGCAAAGGTCCGACGAGGGCGTGGCCCCGTTGCTGCACATCGAGGGCGCAAGCGATCTGGAGATCGATGCGCGCGAACTGGCCTTGCTCGCGCTTCTGCCCATGCACGGGTGGCGGATGCCCGAGCGCCGGCACCTGGACGGAACCGCGTTGCGCGCCGAGGCTGCCGGGCAACGCCTGACGGTCGCCTTCTTCCCATCTCAGGACGCCCACGAGCAGGCGGCGTCCTCGGCGATGCCGGATCGTCTGGCCGAGTACACGGCGGCCACCAGCCGGCTGGCGGCCGCCGAGAGTGCCCTGCTGGCGGGGGACCTGCCCAGCGCGCTCGAGAGCTATCGACAGGCGGCACCTGTGGAGAGCGGGGATCAAGCGGCGACGGCCCGCCTGCTGAATCTGCTCACTTCGGCCGTCGAGACGTTGACCGAGGCGGAAAACACGGCGTCGGCCGCGCTGGAACGCTGGCCAGGCCTGGCCAGCGCTTTCTTGGTCGAAGCCATCGCCGCCAGCGAGAGCGGTCGCCCAGCGCAGGCAGCCGAGTTGTTCGAAAATCTGGCCGGAAGCAACCACGGCTCACGCATGGACCGCGCGTTTGCTCTGCTGGCAGCGGCACGGCACTGGGCGCGGGCCGAGCAGATGGACCGCGCCGTCAAGGCGCTGGAAGAGTCGCTTGCCCATCGCTCGATGATTGGCCCTGCGGTTCGCGCCCTGGCCTTGCGTTTCGGGGCCGAGGGTCGCTGGGACGAGATCTTGCCCATGCTGGCGCGGCGGGCGCTTCACGCCAAGCCGGGATCGTCGGATGACGTGGGTGCCGCCATCGAGATGGCCGAACTGGCGGTGGCCTCGGGCGAGCCGGACCTTTGCGCCAAGGCGGTGGATGTCCTCGACGGCCTGCTGCTGCGCGAGGACTGGCCCGATCCCGCCGTGCCGCGTGCCGAGGCCGCGCGGCAGATGGCCGCGCTGTGCTCGGTGCTAGGGGACGAGGAGGCCGCCATCGAGTGGCTGAATGACTGCCTGCAGAGTGAGGCGCCGGGTTCGACCGCGCAGGCCGCCCGGCAACGTCTGGTGGACATATACGCACAGCGAGGTGACGCCCGAGCAGCAGTGCAAGCGCTGACGGCGTGGGCTGGCGATGCGCGCACCCCCGACGCCGCCGAGCAAAGGGCGGCGTGCTTGTGCGAGGCGGCGCGCTTGCTACGCGAGACGTTGTCAGAGAGAGAGGAAGCGGTGAGCCTGCTGGAATCGGCTTTGCGCGTGGATCCCACCTGCGTGCCGGCCCTGGATGCTTTGCAGGCGATCGCGGGAGAGACCGGCAACTGGGCCGGGCTGGCCGAGGTGCTGCACCGGCGACTGGCCGAGGTGAGGCCAGAAGATGCAAAGGTGCTGCTGCAGCGACTGGGCTCGGTGTTGGCAGACAGGCTGCGGGACGAGGAGCAGGCGGTGGCCACCTACCGGGTACTGCTCGATCTCGACCCGGCCATTGCGGAGGCGCGGCTTGGCCTGGCCCGCCTGCTTTGGCGGGCAGGGGAGCGGGAGGAGAGTCAACGTGAGTACGGCGAGTTACTCCATCATCCGGCGTGCACCACCGCGATGATGGGCGAGGCCTACCTGTGCTTCGCACAGACGGCACAGCAGGCAGGCCAGGCGCCGCAGGTCGAGGCCGCGATCGCCGCGGCCCTCTCGCTGGAGCCCGACGGGGCGCCTCTCGACCTGCTGGTCGCGGGTCTGCGGGAACTCGGGCAAGGAACCAAGCTGGCCGAGTGCCTGGTCATGCGCGAGCAAGCGCTGGATGACGGCCCGGCGCGCATCGCGGTCACGCAGGCGCTGGCCGAGGTGCTGGAGCAGATGGGTAAGCTCGACGAGGCGGAGGCGGCCTGCCGCCGTCTTCTTGAGCAGGCTCCCGACGACCTGCGCGGCCTCGCGCGTCTGGCCGCGATCTGTCGCCAGCAATCCCGCAGCGACGAGCTGACGGCGCTGCTCGATCGGCTGTGGGCGGCTCTCGACGGTCAGCAGGTGCCTGACGGACTGAGCCTGGAGGCCATCGGGCTGGAGTTGGCCGACCTGCTGTTGCAGAAGGACGAAGGCCGTGGCCAGGCGGAGTCGATCCTGCGACGCCTGGCCGATCGAGGCTCGCGCGCCGCCCTGGAGGCGCTCAGCGCGTTTCTTACCCAAAAAGGGGCGCTGGACGAAGCGGACGCCTTGTTGCTGGCACGGGTGGACAGCGAGGCCGAAGGAGCGACCGCAGCGGCCCTCCTGGTCGAGCGAGCCCGCTTGCACCTGGTCCGGCCCGAGGGTGAAGGTCCCGCGCTCATGCTCTTGCAGTCGGTGGGACGCGCGGTCTTGCCCGACGATGCGCTCGGCCTGCGCGCCGATTTGGCGGAGAAGGCTGGCGACGTCATCGACGCACTCGCTTGCTGGCAAAGTCTGCGTGCGCTTCGCAAGGACAACCGCGCGGCGCGGGACGAAGTGGATCGACGGCTGGCGGCGCTGGTGGTGCGTCCCACGGTGTCGACGGAAACCGCGCGAGCCATGCTGGAGGAACTGCACAACGCCAATCCCTCGGATGAGGCGTTGGCCGCGTCACTGTTCGAAGTGTACGGGCGGCAGCAGAACATCGAGGAGCGCAACCGGGTTTGGGGCGCCTTGCTGGAACAGGTGCCCGGCCTGCCGGCTGTCTGTCACGCCCGCTGGCACCTGGCCCAGGCCGAGGCCGCCGAGCGGAGCGGGAACGCTGCCCTGGCCGAAGATGAGCTGGCGCGTGCCAGCGCTCTCGACAGGGGAGCACAGGCTCGCGCGGGCCAGCTTGCCGTGCAGGCGCGCCTCGCCGCCGGGCGGGGCCAGCTCGACGAGGCCGGGGCTTTGCTCGACGAGGCGCTGGCGCTCTCGCCCGACCACGGCAGCGTTCTGGCGGCGCAGGCCGACCTGGCCTATCGCGCGCAGGAGTGGGACAAGGCGCGGCAGGCCTATGCGCGCCTGGCTGTGCTGCCCGACGCGGCTGCGGCCTATGCTCCTGACAAGCTGGCCCTGCGTCGCGCGGAGCTGGCCGAGATGTTCGGTGACTCCGGGGATGCGGAGAACGCCTACCAGGATCTGGCCCGTCTGGATCCGCAGCACGCGGGTGCGCGTGAGGCGCTGGCAGGCTTTGCGCTCGCGCGCAACGACCGGGCTGGCGCCGTGGCCAAGCTGGAGGAGGTGCTGCGCCTGCTGCCGCGCGATGCGGTCACGCGCTTGACTGACATCCGGCACCGACTGGGCGAAACCTACCTCGCTCTCGGCAACCTTGCCGCCGCCCGGGAGAACCTCGAGATGGCGCTGGCCAGCGACCCGGACCGCGCCGGGGTTCTCGAAAGCCTGGTGGAAACCTATCAGCAGCTTGGCCTGCATCGCGAAGCGGCCGCGGGCTGTGAGCGCCTGGCGCGCAAGCTTGACGATCCCCATAAGAAGGCCGAGGCCATCTATCGCAGAGGAGAGATTCTGCGGGTCGCGCTCGGCGATCTGGAAGGAGCCAACGACGCGTACCTGCGCTCCTCGGATCTGGATCCCAGCTTTGCTCCCACGCAGGCTCGCCTGGTGACCTACTACTGGCAACGGGGAGATCTCGGCAACCTGGCCGAGGTGGGCAGTGGCCTGATTCGCGCGGCGTCCTCGCCGCTGCCGGGCGAGCCCGACCTTCCCTTGTTGGTGGCGTTGGCCGCCATTGTGGCCAGCAAGGACGAGGAGCTGGTTCGCACAGCGCTGGCCGAGGTGATTTTCGACGCGGAACCGGTAGCCCGTCGCCTGGGCGAGCTGGTCCGCATGCTGTGCAAGCCCGCCTCGCCGGGCTCGGCGGCATCGAGCGGCAGCGAGAGTGGCGTGCGCAAGTTGCCGGGTACGGTCGCGCCGGGCGGCAGCGAGAGTGGCATGCGCAAGTTGCAGAGCGCCGAGCGCGGCATCTTCGAGAAGCTGGACGCGGTGTTTGCGTCCCTCCGCACAGCAACACCGCTGCAATTCGAGGCGGACCTGTGCGCGGCCGCGCTCCGCAGCGTGCTGGGCGATCCTGCGGATCTCGGGCCGGCCTTGCTCGCCGCCTACCTGCAACAGCGATGTGGACGGCCCGCCCTGGCACGCGCGGCACGGGATTTGGCTCTCTTCCTCGACCCGGAGCTGCCACTCAAGGGAAGTATCGCCAGCCTGGGCGCCCACAACCCTGCGCGCGCGACTGCGTGGAGCCCGACGGTGGCCGAGCATCCCCTTTGCCGCGGACCCTTGCGTCGCGTGCTGCGTGCGCTGGCGCCGGCCTTGGCCGAGATGCCCCATGCTGGGGGCGCTCCCGTGGAAGGGGCGCCGCTGCAACCCAAGGCCGAGAGCGTCTTCAGGGAGCTACGCGACCAACTGGGGGCTCCTGTCCCGCGAGTCGTGGTGCGGGGCGCGGGGGCCGAGGTCACCTTCGCGGTCACGCAGCCGCTGACGGTCGTCGTGGGAGAGCGGGCCGAGAGCCTGGATGTCGCCGAGTTGCGCTTCCTCGTCGGGCGCGCGCTTGAGCAGGCGCGCGCGGGGACACTGGCGGTGGCGCGTCTGTCGGTCGGCGACCTGCGCGCGCTCTTGCGCGGGGTCATTCGCGCGGTGTCTCTGGGGGCATCCGACGGAGAAGCAGGCGGGAAGGACAGTGAGAACGATCGTGCGGGCCACTGGGCGGCGCTGCTGTCGCAGCCCCCGACCGACAGGCTCATGCCCACAGGGAAGGTCCGCGCCGACTTGCTGGTCGAGGCGGGCGAGGCGCTGGCGCGGCCCCCAGACCTGGAAGGCTACGTGCGTGGCTGCCGCTACACAGCCGACCGGGTCGGACTGCTCTGCTGCGGAAGCCCCTTGGTGGCGCTGCGAGCCCTGGCTGGCCAGTTCAAGCACGATGGAACCTCGCCAGCCGAGGTGGGCCGGGGTGAAAGGCAGGAGCGAGTGCGCAGCTCGACAGCCATGCGCGAGAACATCGCGTTCATGCTGTCGGACGAGTACGCATCCTTGGTCGAAGACTAGGCAAACGATGCCTCAAGCCACTGAAGCAACGACGGCCGACGATCTGCCCCGATGGCTGCGTCGGGCCTGCGCTTCCGGTCCTCAAGTACATCAGTACGTTCCAGTCCGGTTCTCGGCCCTCCTTGTCCTCGGGCCTGCTTGTCGGCCGGATTCAAAGCGTGATCGCGATCTTCTTCGATCTGCCCCTGCTAGGGGGACTAGAGCGTGATTGGAGTCTTTGACTCGGGGTTCGGCGGACTGACGGTACTGACCGCGCTGATTGAGCGGCTGTCCGACTATGACTATCTCTATCTCGGCGACAGCGCGCGGGCGCCCTATGGCCCTCGCAGTTTGGAGGTCGTGCACAGCTTCACGCGCGAGGCGGTGGAGTATCTCTTCGATGCCGGCTGCCCTTTGGTCGTGTTGGCCTGCAATACCGCCTCGGCGCAGGCCCTGCGCACCCTGCAGCAACGGCATCTCCCGGCCCACCGGCCGGACCGGCGCATCCTGGGTGTGGTGAGACCATCGGCCGAGGCGCTGGCCGGGCTGGCCCCGGGCGCCATCCCGGGCGTGACCGAGCCGGCCCTCACCACCGGCACGGTGGCGGTGCTGGGCACCAAGGGCACGGTGGCGTCGGGATCGTATGCGATCGAGTTGGCAAAACTGGCGCCCGGGCTACGTCTGATTCAGCAGGCGTGTCCGCTGTGGGTTCCCCTGGTCGAAGCCGGCGAACTGTCAGGGCCGGGCACCGAATATTTCTTGCACCAGAATCTGGATCCTCTCTTCGCGGCGCCCGATCCGCCCGGCCGCGTGCTGCTCGGGTGTACGCACTACCCGTTGCTGCTGCCCGCGATTCGCACCATGGTGCCAGCTTCTGTCGAGATCATCGCGCAAGGCGGGCTGGTAGCCGATCGCCTCGCCGACTGGCTGCAGCGGCATCCCGAGATGGAGCGGCGGCTGTCGCGCAAGCGCACCCGGCGCTACGCCACCACCGACGATCCGGTGTGGTTCGCCCGGCAGGGACAGAACATCCTGTCGACGTCGATCGAGGTCGAGCAGGTGCGGCTGAAACCTTGGAACAGATAGCCGGGCTTGACCGCGAGACGCAACCCGCCGATGCTAGTGCGCGAGGCATGTGTCCCATGCGCCGGCACCTTCTCTTCCTTTTCGCGATTTCCTGTCTTGGTCAGTTGGCCTGTCGCGGATCGAGATCGAGCATGTGCCCCGAGGGCATGTCCCTTGACGACACGCACTCACGGCCCGCCCAGTTCGTATGGTGTCGCGACCGGGATAGCAAGCGCGCTCAGTACATCGAGTTCCAGCCCGGCGGCAAGGACAAGCGGCAGATGTGTGATTTTCGCGACGGCCGCGCCGAGGGGCGCTTTGTCGCCTGGTTTCCCAATGGGAAGGTGTGGCTGTCCGGCCAGTTTGCGGCCGGTCGTCCGCAGGGGCGCTGGAGTCAATGGGACAAGTCAGGCTCGATGGCGGCCGAGGGCGAGTATCGTGACGGGCGTTTCGTCGCCGGCGCGCCGGTGGCCAGCTCGGCGCTGTGCGACAAGCTGCACCCGCCGTAGGCACAGGTGCTACGACGACATATCGAAGCCGAGCTGTTCGGCGAGGGCACGTAGGGCTTTGGGAGGACGGCGGTGGCCGGCCCGGAAGAAGGACAGGTGTTCCCACACCGCCTCCTGGGCGCGGGGGGCTAGTTCGCCATCAGGCCGCAGGGCCGCGCGCTCGGCTAAGCGTAGAGCCGTCTCCCAGGCCGAAAGATCGCTCACGCTGGGCGAGAGATTTTCGAGGAACTTGATCAGCGCGACGGCAAAAATGTGCGCCAGCGACGTCACTTCGTCTGCGGAGAGCGGGCCCGCCTGATCGGCGGTGTCCAGCAGCGCCTGGCATCCGGCGGTGCTGCTGGCCTGATCGGCCATGCGCGCCAGGATTCCCATGCGTAGGGCCGCAGCGCCATCGGAGTCGAGATTGGCCAGGGCTAGACGCTGTTTGCCGATCTGGCATGCAAAATCCGCCTTGCCGTCGTATCGGGCGGAGAAGGCGAGGGCCGTGGTTTCGCCGGTCCGGCGCTGCACCACCGTGGCCTGGCCCGCCAACGCCAGCTTGTCCCGGCCCGCGCGCTCGGGAACGATCGCGACGTCGAAGCCGGGCACCTCGCGCAGCGTGGCCGGCGAGGATGCAAGTGTGGCAAAGGCTGCGCTGGCCACGGCGATGGCCGGGGTGACACGCGCCTGGCAGGCCCGGCGAAAAACGTCGGCGCCTGTGCCGAGGCTGGGTTGATTGCTCTTGGCGCGAGCCAAGATGTCCAGCAATGCGCTTTCTGGTGGACGGCCGCCCAACCCGCGCCACACATCCATGGCGTGGGCGGCACGCCGCAAGCCGATCATGCTCTCCAGACCGGCGATGTCGTCGAAGAACCAGGCGCAGCTGGCGTACATGAGGAGCAAGGATCGCTGCATCTCCATCAGCCCGAGGGCGCGCTGTGCGGCGTGGGCCTGGCCTTGCTTGAGCGGACCGCGGCCGATGGACAGCAGGCGCCGCATGCGCTGCTCGGGAGGCGCATCCACGATCTCGCCGTAGCCATCACGGGCTTGCCACGGATCCGCGAAGAGATCATCCGCCGCATCGGCGAAGAAACCGGCGGCTCGGTCGCGCAGCCGATCGAACGCCTCTCGTAGCGGGCCGCGCCAGGACTGGGTCCAGCCGCGGCTGGTGTCCATGGCACAGCCGCAGTTCCGCCGCCAGCGGCCCACGCCGTGCGAGCAACTCCACGCCGTTCCCTCGCCGTCGGGTCCCGGCTGCAACTGGGCTTCCCAGGTGGGCGGCTGGCGTTGCACAAAGGCGGCCAGGTTGGTGACCTCGATCTCCGCCGAGGCCGCCCCCACCTGCGTGGCGTACGCCAGGGTCAGATCCGCGAACTTTTTGTGGTGGCCATAGAGCTCGCCGTCGGTGGCAGCCAGCACCAGGTGGCGGCCCTCCGCGCTGGATCGATCGGCCGCTTTGCGCACGGCTGCCAGGAAAGTGCCAGCGTCGCGGGCGGCAGTACCGAAAGCCAGGTCGCGCGACACCGGCCCGTCGAAGATAGCCAGGGCGATGGAGCGGCCCGAGCCGTCGGGATGCGGCCAGCGATACAGGCGTCCCGTGTCCAGGGTGTTCGCATTGACGGCAAGCCATTCCTTGCCTGGCTTGCGCACGGCTGCAATTTGCTCGGGCGCCAGGATGGTGAAGCGGACCTGCGCGTCGATGAGCGCCTCGAGCGTGGGCGCGTCCACCGCAGTTTCCGGTAGCCAGATGCCCTCGGCGTCACGGCCGAAGCGGCGGCGGAAATCGTGCAGGCCCCAGGCGATCTGGGTTTGCCGGTCCCGGGGCGACAGCAGGGGCGCGATGGGGTGCGCCCACACTTGGGCGATGCCACCGCCCTGGCCCAGACGCTGGCGCTGGCTGGCATCGCCCTCGCGAATGCGCCGCGCGGCGTGCGGATCGTGTGGTTCGAGCCAGCGCGCCAGGGTGGGGCCGAAGTCAAACGTGAGTCGATCGTAGTTGTTGACCAGCGACTTGATCTTGTTGCCACCCTGGAAGATGCGTGCGTAGGCGTTGGCGCGATAGCATTCGGCATGGATGCGCGCGTTCCAGTCGTGAAAGGGCGCGGCCCCCGGTTCACGCGGTACCTCGTCGGTCCAGGGGTTTTCGCGCGGCGGCTGATAGAAGTGGCCGTGAACGACGAGCGCGATAGGACGGGGCTTGGCCATGGGGGCGAGTCTAGAAATCGCGCGCGCGGGTCAGCCAGGTATCACCCGCCTTTCCCACCACGGTGATTCCGCCCTCGCTGACATGGTGGCGGACGGCGTCGCGCGCCAGATCGTGGCCGATGTGATCGCCCGCCGCCACGCGAACATTCTTGTCGACGATGGCGCGCTGGATGCGTGCGCCCGGACCGACGAAGACGTTGTCGAACAGGATGCTGTCGCGCACCTCCGCGCCTTCGTCGACCCACACGTTGCGTCCGAGCACGCAGTCCTTGACGAAGCCGCCGGCGATCACGCACCCGCTCGACATGATGGACTGCACCAGCGTGCCGCGCCGCCGCTCGTCGTCGAACACCAGCTTGGAAGGCGGGTCAGGGTAGTTCTGGCTGATGATGGGCCACTCCCAGTTGTACAGATTGAATCGAGGCACGACGTTCTTCAGGTCCATGTTGGCCTCGTAGTACGACTCGATGGTGCCGACGTCGCGCCAGTAGCCCTGTTCGCCCACGGCGGTGACACCCGGGATGATGTTGCGGGAAAAATCGTACCAGTACACCCGGCCAGTCTTGACCAGCGAGGGCAGGATGTCGCAGCCGAAGTCGTGGTGGGTGTCCTGGCGGGAGTCTGCCTCCAGCGCTTCATGGAGCGCCAGGGGCGCGAAGATGTAGTTGCCCATGGAGGCCAGCGCCCGCGTCGGGTCGCCCGGGATGGTGGTGACGCCGTCCTGCGGTTTCTCCTGGAAGCCGGTCACCCGACCAGTGGCGTCGCTCTCGACGATGCCGAAGCCTGCGGCCTCGCCCGCCGGCACCGGCAGACAGGCGATGGTGGCCAGCGCATCCTTGCTGCGGTGGAAATCGACCATCTGGCGGATGTTCATCTTGTAGACGTGGTCGGCGCCGAACACCAGCACCATGTCGGGACGAAAGATCTCGACCAGGTGGAAGTTCTGGTGAATGGCATCGGCGGTGCCGCGGTACCAGCTTTCGCCCGTGCGCATCTGCGCGGGCACGATGGTCACGAAGTCGGCGTGCGTGCTGCGCGCGCCCCAGGTGCGCTGCACGTGTTCGACCAACGATTGCGCCTTGTACTGGGTCAGCACGTAGATGGCCCGCACCCCCGAGTTGTGCATGTTCGACAGCACGAAGTCGACGATGCGGTAACGTCCGCCGAAGGGAACGGCAGGCTTTGCGCGGTCACGCGTCAGGGGGAAAAGGCGCTCCCCTTTTCCGCCGGCCATGATGAAGGCGAGGAGGCGAGGCTGGTCCATGAGATTGGCCGGACCATTATATCTCCGAATTGGTCTAGAGCACCGAACGGTTTGCCTCCCGTCGCGAAATCGCGGATTTGCGTCGCGTCCCTTCGTTGCTCCTCGGTCGAATACGTCGAGTATTCTCCCTCGTCGCGCCTCGGGCCGCTCGCAACTGCGCAATTTCGCTCGGTCCGGCAAACCGCCCGGTGCTCTCGCGCCTGGTTTGTGACAAACTGCCCCCCCTATGTCGCCGGAAGAGAAGCTGTATCACCAACTGCACGAGCTCTCGATGAACATGTGGTGGGCCTGGAACCCATCCGTGATCAAGCTGTTTCGCGATCTCGATCCCGAGGGATTTCGCGCGTCCAAGCACAACCCGCTCAAGGTGGTGAAGAACCTGAGCCCGGAACGGGTGTGCGAGCTGGTTCAGGACGCGGCTTTTCGCGCCCGCGCCGACCGGGTGTACCGCGAGTTTCACGCCTATGTGTCGCCCAACGCGCACACCTGGGCTCAGACCGAGGCTGCGCCGTTGCGCGTGCGGCCGGTCGCGTACCTGTCGGCGGAATTCGGCATTCACGAGTCACTGCCCATCTACAGCGGTGGTCTCGGCGTGCTGGCCGGCGATCATGTCAAGACGGCGTCCGATCTCGGTCTGGCCTTGGTGGCGGTGGGCCTTTTCTACCGCCAGTCCTATTTCCGCCAGCACATCGACGCTGTGGGCCGACAGCACGCCGAGTACGAGAGCGCGCCCGAGGAGTACCTGGCGGCCAAGCGCAAGCAGGACCGGGACGGCAAGCCCCTCATCATCGAAGTGCCGCTGGGCCGCGAGATGCTGCGCGCGCAGGTGTGGCAGGTCAATGTGGGGCGCAACCAGCTTCTGCTCCTCGACACGGACCTGGACGGAAATTCGGATGAGAACCGCAAGCTGGCCGCGAGGCTCTATTTCGGTGATCAGCGCGTGCGTATCCGGCAGGAACTTCTGCTGGGCGTGGGCGGCATCCGCGCCCTGCGCGCCGCGGGCATCGACTGGAGCGGGCTTCATCTCAACGAGGGTCACAGCGCCTTTGCCACGCTCGAGTACGCGCGCCTGCGCATGGAGGAGACCGGCGCGGATTTCTGGACGGTGGCGCAGGACGTGGCGCAGTCGACGGTCTTCACCACGCACACGCCGGTCGACGCGGGCCACGATCGTTTTCCGCCTGAGCTGGTCGAGGAATATCTCGAACCGCTGCGCCTGTCGCTGCGCCTGTCGAAGGAGGAGTTCATGGGACTGGGCCGGGTGCGGCCGCAGGATGCGCACGAGGCCCTGTGCATGACGGTGCTGGCCTTCAAGATGTCACGCTACGCGAACAGTGTGTCGTGCCTGCACGGCCGGGTGACCAGGCGGGCGTGGCAGGCGCTCTGGCCGCACCACCGCGAAGATGAGGTGCCGGTGGGTCACATCACCAACGGGGTACACGTGCGCACCTGGTTGGCGCCGGCCATGCAGGAACTGTATAGCCGACACGTCGGCCCCGACTGGGGCGAGAATCTGCCTGACCCGAAGATGTGGGCCCGCATCGACAGCGTTCTCGACGCTGAACTGTGGGAGACCCACCGCACGCTCAAAGCCACTCTGGTCAATTTCGTCCGGCGTGCGGCGGAAGAGCAGCGCAGGCGCAACAGCCACAGCGAGGAACTGATCGAGGCCGCGAAGACGACCCTTGATGCCGATGTCCTGACCATTGGGTTTGCCCGCCGCTTTGCCACCTACAAGCGGGGGAACTTGCTCTTCACCAACATGGAGCGCCTGCGGCGCCTCCTGCTCGATGCCCATCGGCCGGTGCAGCTCATTTTCGCTGGCAAGGCGCATCCGGACGACCAGCCCGGCAAGGAGCTTCTGCGCACGGTCTACCAGGCCAGTCTGCTGCCCGACTTGCGCTCGCGCATCGTTTTCGTCGAGGACTACGACATCAACGTGGCTCGCCATCTGGTGCAGGGCGTGGACGTGTGGCTGAATACCCCGCGCCGGCCGCAGGAGGCCAGCGGAACCAGCGGACAGAAAGTCTTGCTCAACGGCGGCCTCAATCTCTCCGTCCTCGACGGCTGGTGGGCCGAGGCCTACGACGGGCTGAACGGGTTCGCCATCGGCAACGGCGTCTGCCACGTGTCGACCGCCGAGCAGGACAGACGCGACGCCGAGTCGCTGTACCAGGTGCTGGAAACCGAGGTCGTGCCCCTGTACTACGAGCAGGATGAGCACGGCGTGCCGCACGGCTGGGTGGCGCGTATCAAGCGGGCCATCCGCACCCTCGGCTGGCGCTTCAACACCGACCGCATGGTGCGGGACTACGTGCGCGAGTGCTACCTGCCGTCTGCGGGCGTGAATAGCTGCGCGATGCCGAAGTAAAGTACCGGCGCCGGTGGCCGGAGGCCGACGCCGGTCGCCGGAACCGGTGGCCGGGGTTGGCGAGACGCGCGGGGCAAGCGAGTCGGGCAGAATCCGAGAGAACTGGAGTTGACGCGCTGGCTGGATCGCATCTGGCGAAGCGCCACGCGTGGATCACGCGGTGACGTAGGCTGGCTCGGCGAATTTGCTGTACCTGCTGCCCACTGAAGGCGGTTACGCCGCCTTGGACGTCTGGCGGACTGGATCTTGATCGGTCCAAGCGTCGCGCTGAAGCTGACGCCCGAGCTTTCTCAGGGCGCTGAGCTCGATCTGGCGCACCCGCTCGCGCGTGAGCGCGAAGCGCGCCGCGATCTCCTCCAGGGTCATGCCGCCGTGGTCAGCGGCTTCCAGCGCGCAGGCCTCGCGCAGAACTGGTTCATTGGCATGGGCCGGTTTGGCCCCGCGGGTGTCGCGCGTCTCGGCCGTCAGGTTGAAGCGGCAGATGGCGTACGGGCAGGGGCCGGGCAACCGGCGGCACGCGCCGTGCGTACTCTCGAAGATGTTGATGCGGGAAGCGTCTGCCATGTCTGATCTCTCGGTTAGGGGGTGGCTCGCTGCGAGCATCCGTCCAATGACATTTGCTTCGGCACCTCGGCCAAGAAACTTGAGGCCTAGTTCGAAGGGCTTTCGAAGCCCCACACCTTAGATGCCGAACGGGGCTATTTCTGAACAGGTGCGCCGGCCGCGTCGTCGGCTGTCTTTTCAGGGAGTTGGATTCGGATATGTGCCCGACGTGCAAAGGTGAACAAGGCCACCAACCCCACGATGACCGCGTACCACAGGGTGCACAGCCGCGTGACGAAGGTGGCGGCGGCGGCCACGCTGCGCCCGGTGCCGGTGCCCAGTTGCCCGAGCAGGGCGAGCATGCCCGCCTCGGTGACACCCAACCCACCGGGTAGAAACGAGAGTGCGCCGGCCACGGTCATGGAGGCGTAGATGAAGGTGCCGGCCTGCATTCCGATGGCAGCGCCGGGAAAGCCGTGAACCACCACCCAGAAGGCCACGCACTCGCAGTACCAGCTCAGTGTGGACAGCAGCACCGCGACCACCAGGGGGCCGGGCCGCAGCAGCGCAGCGGTAGACCGGTAGGCCTCGTGCAATTTGTCGGCAAACGAGCGTACGCCGGGCAGGCGGCTCGACAGCCGCAGGAAGAACAGAGCGATGGACTCGACCGAGATCACCACCAGGCCCAGTCCAATCACGACGGCGCCGGTGGCCAGAAAACGCCGGTCGACGTGAAATGTGAACACGCCGACGCAGGCGAGCAACAACAGGCCGACCAGATCCGTGAAGCGTTCGGCGATGACGATGGGGGCGGTGCGCGCGGCGGGAATTCCGTGCGACTCGCGCAGAAGCAGAGCCTTGATCGCCTCGCCAAGCTTGCCCGGGGTGACGGTGAGGGAGAAGCCAGCCAGGAAGATGAGGAAGCTGTGCCCGACCGTCACCTGCTGCAGGCCAAGTACTTTCAGGTAGTAGTGCCAGCGCGCGAAGCGAACGCCGTAGTTGAGCGAAGCCAGCGCGAGTGCGATCGACGCCACGGCCCAGTTGAAGGTGGCCAGAGCGTGCCCGACGCTGCGGGCCCCGGCCCAGACCGAGAAGCCGACGTAGATAGCCACGCCAGCGGCAACCCCGAGGGTCACGCGCCAAATCAGTTTCCTCACAGTTCACCCCAGACTTGGCGTGTGGGTCTGGCTGGATAGCGATCTGCCGTTGAGAACACAGAGAAAAGAGGAGAGGACACGGAGGACTAACCCTCCACGCCCTGGTCGCGCAGCTTCTCGACGCGCTTGCGCTCGTTGTGATCCAGGATACGCTTGCGCAGCCGGATATTCTTGGGGGTCACCTCGACCAGTTCATCCTGGTTGATGAGTTCAAGCGCGGCTTCCAGGGTGAGGGCCAAGGGGGGCGTGAGGAAAAGCTTCTCGTCGGCGGCGGTGGTGCGGATGTTGGTCAGCTTCTTGGCCTTGGACGGGTTGACGATGATGTCGTTGCCGCGCGCGTGCAGGCCCACCACCTGGCCGCCGTAAACGGGCACGCCCGGCGGCAGCAGCAAGGCCCCGCGTTCCTGCAGGTAGAAGAGGGCGTAGGTGTTGGTCTGGCCGGGGTCCTGCGCAATGAGCACGCCATTGGTCCGACCCTTGAACGTGCCCGCGTAGGGGCCATAGTGGGTGAAGTTGTGGTTGAGAATGCCGGTGCCGCGCGTGTCGGTGAGAAACTGCGAGCGGTAGCCGATAAGCCCGCGCGACGGAATCACGTACTCCAGGCGCATGCGGCCTTCGCCCGCCGGCCCCATCTCCTGCATGCGGCCGCCACGCCGGCCCAGCTCCTCGATGACCGGGCCGTTGTAGGCCTCGTCGAGATCGATCACAAGTTCCTCGTATGGCTCCAGCTTTTCGCCGTTCGGTCCCTCCTTGAAGATCACCTGTGGCTGGGACACCATCAGCTCGTAACCTTCGCGGCGCATGGTTTCGATCAGCACCGACAGGTGCAACTCGCCGCGGCCCAGGACCTCGAAGGTGTCGGGCGAGTCGGTCTCCAGCACGCGCAGAGCGACGTTGGCTTTCAGCTCCTTGAACAGCCGCTCGCGTATGTTGCGTGAGGTGACGAACTTGCCCTCGTGGCCGCAGAAGGGACCGTTGTTCGACATGAACTGCATCTTCACCGTCGGCTCTTCGATCTCGAGCAGAGGCAACACGACCGGGCGGGCGATCTCGGTGATGGTCTCGCCCACGGTCAAGTCCTGCATCCCGGTGATGGCGCAGATGTCGCCCGCCACGGCTTCCTGAAGCTCGAAGCGCTTGAGCGACTGGTAGCCCAGGATCTTGGCCACGCGGAATTCCTCGCGGCTGCCGTCGCGATGCACGCACAGGGCGCGTTCGCCCTGGCGGATGCGGCCCGAGAGCATACGGCCGATGGCCACGTAGCCGAGATAGTCGTCGTAGTCGAGCGTGGCCACGTGCATGGACAGGGGGGCTTCCATGTCGGCCAGAGGCGGGGGCGCGGCCTGCACGACCAAGTCGAGCAGAGGCGACAGATCCTTGTGTTCGTCCTTGAGATCCTTGACCGCGTAGCCCTCGCGGCCCGAGGCGTACACCACCGGGAAATCGAGTTGCTCTTCACTGGCCCCCAGCGCGCAGAAGAGGTCGAAGGTGTCGTTGACCGCGCCGTCGGGATCGCAGCCGGCGCGATCGATCTTGTTGACCACCAGGATGGGCCGCAGTCCGAGAGCCAGCGCCTTGCGGGTGACGAAGCGGGTCTGCGGCATGGGGCCCTCGAAGGCGTCCACCAGCAGCAGGACCGAATCGACCATCTTGAGCACGCGCTCCACCTCGCCGCCGAAGTCGGCGTGGCCGGGCGTATCCACGATGTTGATGCGCGTGCCCTTCCAGGTGATGGCGGTGAATTTCGCCAGGATGGTGATGCCGCGCTCGCGTTCCAGATCGTTGGAATCCATGGCGCAGTCGGCGACGACCTCGCCAGGCCGGAAACTGCCCGCCTGGCGCAAGAAACCGTCGACCAGAGTGGTCTTGCCGTGGTCAACGTGGGCGATGATCGCGATGTTGCGAACGTCGCGGCGGCGAGGCGCTTCGTCAATTTCAGGGGCGGAACTGCTCATGGGAGGCGGGCAGACATACCACATCCTGGCCGACAGGCTGCAATTCACCCCACTGGCTCAACCTCACCCGGTTGCGGTAGGCTAGTCGCGTGATGGATCGGAATGGTTTCGAGTTCGATGAACTGCACGCCGAGGAGCGCGGCCTGCTGCTCGGTCTGAGCCTGTTGGGTGCGAGCGACGGAACCCTGTCCCGTCTGGCCGGGGACCGTCGTCCGGCCTGTGGCAAAGCATGGCAGGCCCTGCGCCTTCTTCCTCGTTCTGACCGGGCTGCGCTTCTGGCGCTATGGATCGTCGAAACCAACGCGTCTATTCCGCCGGGCATGGAAAGGCTACACCCGAGCTGGCTTGCCCAGGCCATCGCCAGTGAGCCAGTGGAGCTTTGGCCGGCGCTGCTTTCGGAGCTGCCCGGGGCGGAGGCCGTGGCGTCGCTCTTGCCGCAATCCCATCCAGCGGGCGCGATGGCCAGGGACGCCGAGACCTGGCCACCCGGATCGGTGGCCGAACTGCAGCGCTGTGTTCTTGGTCGACTGGCGCGGCTTTGTGTGGGGCCTGCGGGGCCGGTGGGCGCAGGCCTGTGTCGCATGGGCTGCGACGAGTTGCTGACCGAGGTTGCCCGCCGGGGCGCGGCGATTCCGCAAGAGCTGTGCGCCGAGGGAGACGCATCGCTGTGGGCGGTGGCTGGCCGTTTGCCAGCTACGCTGGGGCAGAAGTGGGTGAAATGGTAGAAGGCCAAGACATGGGCCGGTTGCAGAAAGGCCTGGGACGCGTGGTTCCCGCCGCGGTTCTCACCGCAGAGGCAGAAGCCGCACAGATCCGCGCGCGGGCCGAGGAGGAGGCCGTTGCTCTGCGGTCCGAGGCACAGGCCACGCGGGCGCAGGCCGAGCGCGCCGGCTTCGAGGCTGGCAAGCAGGAGGGATTGGCGCAGGTGAGCGCGCTGCTGCTGGCGGCGCGGGCGCAGGCCGAACACGACCTCCACAGCGCCAAAGACGCGGCCATCGTGCTGGCCCGGCGCATGGCCGAGCGAATCGTGGGCCGCGCCGTCGAGCTTTCGCCCGAGTTGATGGGCGAGATCGTGGCAGAGGCTCTGGCCGCGAGTCGCGTGCGGACCGGCAGGATCGTCCTGCGCGTGCATCCCGAGGATCTGGCTGCCATCGAGCACGAGCGGCCGCGCTGGCTTGCGCGCGTGGCAGCCAGGGTTGACGTGCGCGTGGTGGCCGACCCGGCGATCGGCCGTCATGGTTGCGTGGTGGAAACTGCGCTCGGTCGTCTGGACGCGCGCCTGGACACGCAACTGGACGCCCTGGAACGGGCCTTGCGGGGTGCCGCCGGCGCTTCCACCTGAGGCAAGCATGGCTGGAGCTGACATCGAACCCGCGCTGGTCGAGTTGAGCGACGCCCTCAAGGCGCTGGATCAGGTCAACCCGCGGCGGCTGGCAGGTCGGGTGACGGAGGTGACCGGCCTGGTGGTGCGCGCCACCATTCCCGGTGTGCGCGTGGGCGAGTTGGTCTACATCGATCGCGACGCGATGTCTGGGCCGGGCGGGGCGGAACATCCGCGCCTGCAGGCGGAGGTGGTCGGCTTTCGCGGCGAGGAGGTCGTGCTCGTGCCGCTGGGGGAGGTGGCGGGTATCGGCCCGGACGCCGTGGTGAGTCCGACTGGAAAACCGCTTGGCCTGCGGGTGGGCGATGGGCTTCTGGGGCGCGTGCTCGATGGTCTGGGCGACCCCGCGGACGGGGAGGGCCCCATCACAGGCCCAACCGAGGAATGGGCGGTGGACCGGCCCGCGCCCGACCCGCTCACGCGCCGGCGTGTGAGCAAGCCGCTTGCCCTCGGGGTGCGTGCCATCGACGGCTTTCTCACCGTGGGCGAGGGTCAACGCGTGGGACTCTTCTCCGGGTCGGGGGTCGGCAAGTCGATACTGCTCGGCCAGATCGCGCGCCAGACCGAGGCTGACGTCAATGTGATCGCTCTGGTGGGCGAGCGCGGTCGTGAGGTGACTGAGTTCATCGAGGACTCGCTGGGACCCGAGGGGCGAGCCCGCTCGGTGGTGATCTGCGCGACGAGTGACGCGCCCAGCCTGGTGCGGCTCAAGTCGGCGTTCGTGGCCACCGCGGTGGCCGAGTGGTTTCGCGACCGGGACCAGCGCGTGCTCTTGATGATGGATTCACTCACCCGTTTTGCCCGCGCGCAACGCGAGGTGGGCCTGGCCGCGGGCGAGCCGCCGGCCCGACAAGGGTTTCCCCCCAGCGTGTTCGCCCTGCTGCCGCGTCTGCTCGAGCGCACGGGCAATTCGCAGATCGGATCCATCACCGCACTCTATACCGTGCTGGTGTCGGGCGGCGACATGGAGGAGCCCATCGCCGACGAGGTTCGTGGCATTCTCGACGGGCACATCGTGCTTTCGCGCGAGCTGTGCGACCGCAATCACTGGCCGGCCATCGACGTGCTGCCGTCGCTCTCGCGGGTGATGAACGCGGTGGTGGATGAAAGGCACCGTGAAGCCGCCGGGCGCGTCCGTGAGTTGATGGCAGTCTACGAGCAGAAGCGAGATCTTATAGTGCTCGGCGCCTACCGACGTGGCAGCGACGCGCGCACCGACGAGGCCATCGCGGCGATGGAAGCCATCAACACATTCTTGCGCCAGGAAACGCACGAAAACACGTCCTTCGAAGAGACCCGCAAACGGCTACTGGCGCTGGTGTAGAAACCAAGTTGTCTGAGGAGAAACGCATGAGCGACTGCCTGTTCTGCAAGATTTGCGAAGGCCAGATCCCCGCGGCCATCACCTTTCGCGACGAGGAGGTGGTGGCCTTCAAGGACATCAATCCCAAGGCGCCTTTTCATCAACTCGTGATCCCGATTCGCCACGTGTCCAGTTTGGCCACGGCCGACGCGAAGGACGCGGCCTTGCTGGGCAAGTTGATGCTACTGGGGGCGCGCCTGGCGCGCGAGTCAGGCCAGGCCGACGGCGGGTTCCGGGTGGTGATGAACGCAGGGGCTGACGCGGGACAAACGGTGTTGCACGTGCACTTGCACGTTCTAGCTGGGCGGGTGCTCGGCTGGCCACCAGGGTAGGGGCCTACATCCTGATGTCGACCAGGGTCTTCCTGCGCAGTTCGCCGAGAAAGTTCTTGGTCTGCCGCTCCATCTCGCGCTGGCGCAACTGACCGCGGATCTGGTCGCGCACCTCGGCCAGCGGTTTCGGATCCTGCGCGCGGCGGCCCAGCAGCTTGATGACGTGAAAACCGCGATCGGCGCGCACCGGCCCGCGCACCTCGTCGACCTTCATGGAGAAGACCATCTCTTCCATGGGCTTGGGCAGGATGTCCTTGCCAAACCAGCCGAGATCGCCTCCTTCGGCTCGGGTGGCGGGATCCTCGGAATACTCGCGCGCCAGCTTGGCGAAGTCCTCGCCCGACTGGGCCCGCAGCGCGAGCAGTTGCGCCTGCTTTTCCTTGTCCTGCGCGGTGGCCGTGTCGGCACCTTCGGGGATGGCCAGAAAGATGTGGCTGGCGCGCACCTGCCGGTTGGCTGACTGCATGTGGCGGTCGTAGTAGCTCTGCACGTCGGCGTCGCTCACGCTGATCTTGGAGCCCACCGCGATGTTGATGATCCGATACTTCAGGATCTCGCGTCTTGTATTCTGGCGGTAAGTGGCGAGGCTCATGCCCTGTTTGCGCAGTTCCTCGCGCAGTTGCGTGTCGTCGAGGCCGTAGTCCTTCTTGATCTGTTCGATGGACTTGTCGACCTCCTCGCTGCCGACCGAAACCTTGAGCTCGGCAGCTTCCTGCACCAGGAGCTGCTCGTCGACCATGCGTTCGAGGATCTGACGGCGCAAAGCCGATGCGCGCGCCGCCCGCTGACCGGGATTGGAGATGGCGGCGATGTCGGCCATCATCGGCGCGGCCCGGTCCTCGACTTCGCTTTGCAAAATGATGTCGTTGCCCACCACGGCAACAATTTTCTCAACCACGCGCGCCTGGCCCACTGAGGGCAGCAACAGGAGCAGGCAAGCAAGGCAGAGGCACAGTCGGGTCATGGGCATGAACTAGGTTCCTAGGGTTTGGGTGTGGACGCCTGCGTCGGCGCGGAAGACGGGACGGGCGAGTTGGCTACGGGCTGGCCGGCGTCCGCGGGCGGGGCCACGGTGATCTTCGCCAGCTCACTTTCGTCGATTTCCACGCGGATCGACTTGCGCGCTTCTTCCACCAACTCGCGCTTTTGCTGCGCGCGCGCCTGTTCCAGAAGTCGCTTCTGGATGTCGACCTTCACTTCAGCGAGAGGTCGCATCACCTCGGACCGGCGGTCGGTCAACTTGAGGATGTGGAAGCCTTTGTCAGACGAGATTGGCCCCACGATGTCGTTGACCTGAGTGAGAGCGAAGGCGGCGTCGACCAGAGCCTTGGGCTCGCGCATGGTGTTGCGGTCGAAGAAAGTCAGATCGCCACCCCGTGGTTTGGAATCCGGGTCTTCCGAATAGCGCTCCACCAGGTCGCGGAATGACTTCGCGTCGTTGCGCCCGGTCTTGGCCTCGGCGGCGATCCGGCGCGCGGCGGCTGCGTCGTGCACGAGGATCTGGCTGACGCGCACCTCCTCGGGCCGGAGGAATTCAGATTGGTGCTCGCGGTAGTATTTTTCGACGTCCGCCGGCGCAATGTCCTCGGCCCGCAGCTTGTCGTTGATCTCTCGCTTCTCGAACAGCGCCACCATCTGCTTCTTGGCGATGCGCTGCACGTCGGGGTCGCGATCATAGCCTCGCCGCAGCGCCTCGCGCGCCATCAGTTCGTAGCGGATAAGACCGTCGAGGAGTTCCTTCTTCTTTTCCGGCGTGGAGTAGCGCGCGAGCACGAAGGGCATGTGAGAATAGCGGGCCAGGACTTCTTGCAGATCAGTGGCCGTGATCTCGGTGTCGTCCACCCGGGCTAGAACCGGGCCCGAATGGCCTGCGGCCTTGCCCTCGTGGCCGGGGTTGGGCTTGCAAGCGCCGAGGACTAGGGCCGCAAGGCAGAGAAGACAACGACGCATGTTGTTTGCATGGCACAGGTGCGGGCTTGCCGCAACACCTACGCCGTCACGCACGCGACCACTTCCTGCAGCCGCCTGCGTGCGGCGGCCAAATGGTCGTGCTTCTCTTGGTCGTCGAAGGCGTACGACAGCCTCATGTCAGGTGAGAGTTTCCAGCGGCCACGCTGTACCAGCCGCATGACCTTGGCCGGATCCAAGCGGGCATCTGCGTCCGCGAACAGCACCAGCCGGCCCGCGGTCAGCTCGTAGGCGCGCGCGCCGGTTTTGCGCACCAGGGTCTTGTCGCTCATGACCTCGCCCAGCAGGCGGGCTTCGTCGGGCAGCGGGCCATAGCGGTCTTCCAGTTCGGCCAGCGTCTCGCGCACGTCGCTGTCGTCGCGAGCCTGGGCCAGACGCCGGTAGAAGTCGAGACGTTGGCCGGTGTCGGGAATGTAGTCGTCGGGCAAGAAGGCCGGCACATCGACCGCGATCTCGGGGTCGAACTCGCTGCGGATGGGCTGTCCGCGCAGCTCGGCCACGGCCTCTTCCAGGATGCGCGCGTAGCTGTCGAAGCCGACCGCCGCGACTAGGCCGGACTGGCGATCGCCCAGGATCTCGCCTGCGCCGCGGATCTCGAGGTCGTGCGTCGCCACCTGAAATCCAGCGCCCAGCTCGGTAAAGCGCTGCAACACCTCGATCCGCTGGCGCGCCTGGGCCGAAAGCGCGGTTTCCGAGGCAATCACCAGGTAGCAAAAGGCGCGTGCCTTGGCGCGACCGATGCGCCCGCGCAACTGATAGAGCTGGGCCAGGCCGTAGCGGTCGGCGTGGTTGACGATCATGGTGTTGGCGCGCGGGATGTCGAGGCCCGACTCGATGATGGTCGTGCAGCACAGGATGTCGTAGCGCCCGTCGACAAAGTCGATCATGACCCGTTCCAGCTTGGCCTCGGGCATCTGGCCATGGGCCATGCCCACGCGCGCCCCGGGCGCCAGGGCGGCGACCTCGCGCGTCCACTTGGGCAGATCCTCGACTCGGTTGTGCACGAAGAACACCTGGCCTCCTCGCGCCAGTTCCTTGGCAATCGCTTCGCGCAAAAGGTCGGGATCATAGCCGCACACGAAGGTGCGAATGGCCAGCCGGTCAGCGGGCGGGGTGGCGATGATGGAGATTTCGCGCAGACCGGTCATGGCCATCTGCAAAGTGCGCGGAATGGGCGTGGCGGTCAGGGTGAGCACGTCCACCTGCGAGCGCATCTCCTTGAGGCGCTCCTTGTGAGTCACGCCGAAGCGCTGCTCCTCGTCGATGATGAGCAAGCCCAGGTCGTGAAAGTGCACGTCGCGCGATAGCAGGCGGTGGGTGCCGATGACGATGTCGAGCTTCCCCGAGGCCAGCGCGGCGATGGTGTCGCGCTGTTCACGCTTGCTGCGAAAGCGCGACAGCGACGCCACCCGCGCCGGGAAGTCCTGCAGTCGCTCGGCGAAGGTCACGGCGTGCTGCTCGACCAGGACCGTGGTGGGGGCCAGCAGCGCGACCTGGCGGCCACCCAGCGCGGCCAGCAGCGAAGCGCGCAGGGCCACCTCGGTCTTGCCGTAGCCCACGTCGCCGCACACCAGGCGATCCATGGGCGCCTCGTTCTGCATATCGGCCAGCACCGCCGCGATGGCCTTGTCCTGGTCAGCGGTCTCCTCGAACGGGAAGGTCTCCTCGAATTCGCGGAAGATGACGTCAGGGGGAGGAAAAGCGTGGCCGGGCAGCGCCTGTCGCTGGGCGTAGAGTTGCAGCAAACCTTCGGCCAGCTTGCGCGCTTGCACGGAAACCCGGCGTCGTTTCTCCACCCAGGTGGCGCCGCCCAACTTGTCGAGCCGCACGGTTTCCGGCGTGCCGCCCACGAACCTGTGCACGACACCGATGCGGTAGACCGGCACATAGAGCCCACCGCCGTCGTATTCCAGGTGGAGAAAATCCTGGGCCACTCCCCGCAGTGTGAGTTTCTTCAGGCCCCGGTAGCGGCCCACGCCCTGCTCGTCGTGGACCACCAAATCCCCTTCGGCGATCTCGGCCAGATCCTCGAACCCTGCCACGCTCGCCGTGGGAGCCGCTCGGTGTACCCGCGAGCCGAAGATCTCCTCTTCGGCGATCAGCGCCAGGCGATCATCGGGCAGCCGGAATCCGTGCGTGAGTGGCCCGACCAGGATCTCCAGCGAGGGGCGGGCAACGCCCTGGGTGAGCAGGCCTTGTGCGCCCCCTTCGCTGTGGTCGCGCACGATTTCCGGCTGCAGGCCGAAGGTCTGCACGACCCCAGCCAGCCGATCCGCGTGGGCGCGGGTGGAAGCCACCAGGCACACGCGATAGCCCCCAGCGTGCCACCGTCGGATGCGTTCGCACAGGGCGTGGCCCAGGTCTTCGTCGCCACGTTGCTGGAGCAACTCGGCGCGCAGGCTGGTGTTGGGCTCTGCTGTCAGGCGGATGCGCGCGTCGGACGGGCCGCCATCGTCGCTGGTCGGCGTCATCTCGACGGTACGCAGTTCCAGGCTCGGCCAGACGGCGAGAGCGAGGCGCGCCTGTTGTTCGTCGAGCAGAAACTCCTCCGCATCGAGGGCGAGCCGATGCTCGGCCCGGCGGTGCGCCGCGCTTTCGCGCAGGCGGGAGAAACTGCGGCGCGCTTCTTCCAGCAGGGCTGCCGGATCCTCGACCACCACGCGGGTCTGGGACGAGAGGTAGTCGAAAAACGAGCCGAGACGGGCGTGGAAGATGGGAGCCAAGGCTTCGCTGCCGAAGAAATCCTCACCTCGTTCGATCTGTTCCAGCAGGGTGCGGGTCTTGCTTGACGGGTAGGCGGCCTGGTCGGCTGCGGCCAGCAAGCGCGCTCGCACGTCGGCACCTGCGGTGACCACGGTCTCCCGCACCGGGTGGAGCGCCACGCGGTCGACGGATCGCAAGCTCCGCTGGGTGGCGGCGTCGTACAGGCGGATTGACTCTACCTCGTCGCCGAAGAGATCGATGCGTATCGGGTGCTTGTAGATAGGGGGAAAGACGTCGATGACGGCCCCGCGCACCGCGAAGGTTCCTGGATCCTCGACGATCTGAGCATGGCCGTACCCGGCCCGGCACAGGTCGTTGACCAAGATCTCCCGGTCAAGGGCAGAGTGGGCTTCGACCATCCGGCAGAGATCGGCGAAGTCATGCGGGGGAATCACGCGGCGAAACGCGGCCGCAGCAGACGCCACCACCACGGCCGGCGCGTGGCCGTGACCCAGGCGATAGAGCAGAGCCAGCCGCCGCATGACCGTGCGCCGGTCGGGCTGCATCTCGGCGTGGGGCGAGACTTCGGGCGCGGGCATTTCCAGTGCGGGTGAAGGTGCCAGCGGATCTTCTGTGGACTTTCGCGGCGCCAGGAAGAACGACAGGTCCGCACAGCGCGTCTCGACCAGATCCTCGCCAGCAACCAAGTAGAGCAGGGGACCACGGTCTTTGACGTTACGCGCCAGATGGGCGGCGATGGCCGGGCCCAAGGTGCCCGCGGCGCCATAGACCTCCACCGCGGTCCCAGCTCCCGCGTTTTCCAGGCGGGCCTCGATGTCACGCAATACGAGTCTGGTATCCACTGAGATGGCAGTGCTAGTCATACCCTATCTGTGGCTGGCCGGGCAGGAGCCGCTCCGTCCCGACGTCGAATCCTGCGTCGGGAGCAGACTCGCCGTTGACCACAGGGGGTTGCGCGGGATAAGGTGCCATCCAATCAAGGAGGAGCGCACATGAAACGCGTCTTGGGGCTGTCGTTGGCCGTTCTGGTTATGGCATTCCTGGCGGCCTGCGATGAGACCAAACTCCGCATTGACCGGGTCGAGCCTGCCGAGGGCATCACAGCCGGCGGCGACCACATCAACATACTTGGGGCAGGGCTTCAGCCAGGCAAGACACAGGTGCGTGTCTCATTCGGCGGTCATGTGGCCGAGCAGGTCGTCATCTCGTCCAAGGACAAGATCAACCTCGTCACCCCCAGCGGCGACAAGGGGCCGGTCGACGTGATCCTGGACTTCGACGACGGACAGCGCTTCAAGATCCCGGGTGGCTTCCGCTACGTCGAGCCGAAGCAGAACGATGACCTGCGCAAGGCCTTCTTCAACAAGGGCAAGCCCGCTGACAAGAAGTAGGGGCAACCTGCGGTCGGCCCTGCGCCCGAACTACTGATAGGCCACGCGGAAGAGCTGCTGCCCCATAAGAAGCAGACTCCCGGTTGGCACGGCTCGCACGTCGCGGATCCGCAGGAACGTGCCGTTCGATGAGCCCATGTCGCTCAGGCACACTCGGCCTTCGCGCAGCACGATCTGGGCATGGGTGCCCGAGACATAGCCATCCTCGGGAAAGAGGATGTCGCCGCGCTCGCGGCCGAGCACAATCGTCTCATCGAAGATCGGGAATGCCGGGCCATCCACGTCCCGGCCCACGATGACGGACAGGCGGCCCCAGTAGCCTGGGTTGGGCGTGCCGATGATTTCGGTTCCATCCTCCAGTGGCGAAGGTGGGCTGATGACATCGAAGCGAAGCAGTTCCTGACCGATGCGGAAGGTGTCGCCCGATTCCAGCGGTTCTTCCTGCGTGAGCTTCACGAACACGCCGTTCAGGCTGCGCAGGTCACGAACTTCGAGCCCCCCCTCGCTGAGAACGAATTCGGCGTGGCGAGGCGACAGGTAAGGGTCGGCGTCGAAGAGATGGCCCTGGCCTCGTCCGATCAGGTTTTCACCCTGTTGCAGGGGGTGGCTGCCTCCCTCGGCCCCGTCAGGACGGATGAGCGTCAACTGGCCGCGAACCTTGACCTTGACGGGCTCCGGGGCCAGTGCCGCTGCTTGCTGTACCGCTTCCGCGACCACGGCGCCCACGGCTGCTTTCATGCGATGGCCGCAGGATCCGCAGAATGTGAAGCCAGCAGACACGCTCTGGCCACAGCGTGGACATACGACCGGCCCAGGGGCTGCGGCAGGGACGGGAGCGGTCGTCGCGGGGGGATACGCGGCTTGAACCGCGATGGGGGCCGGCGGAGCGGGAACCGGGACTACTGAGCTTGGCTGCGCGGCTGGGTTGGCGGGAGCTTGTGCCGAGACGGCCGAAGCCCGAAACCCTGCGCCGGGTGCTGGCGCAGCAGGGCTCGCACTGGCTACCGGCGCGCCACCCGGGCGCCACGCGGTTGGCGCGGAGGCGAGCCTTGCTTCCGCGGCAGCGTCCTGTGGGGCCGTCACAACTCGCGGCCGGGGCGCGTCTTGCGCAGGGGCAGGTGCCGGTACAACCGGGGAAGGGGCCGGAGCGGGCGCTTGGACACGCACCACCGGAATGGCCACGGGGGCAGGGGGCTCAGCCACGGCCGCCGCGGGCGGCGGGGGTGAGGAGGTCCTTGCCACGACCGGACCGGCTGGCGCCTGCGCGGCCGGAGGCGCCTTGGGGGCTTCCACCGGAACGGGAGCGGGAACTGCCGTTTGCAGTTTCAAGCCGCAGCCGAGGCAGTACTTGAACTGGTCCTGGTTTTCCTTGCCACAGCGAGAACAGATGATCACGAGCTATCCTCCGCGCAATTCATAAAGAAGAACATTAACTTCAAGCTCTCTCGTAGTTGCACCGCGTTGTGGCTATGAGATCTCCACCCTCATGAGCTGCTGGCCGAGAAACACGTAGTCGCCGTGTCCCAGTGGGGACTCATCGGTGATACGCACGAAGGTGCCGTTCTTGGAACTCAGGTCGGTCACCGTGAACGTCCCATCCGGGCCGATGCCGACTTCGGCGTGGCGGCCCGAAATGAAGGGGTCGTCGGGGAAGTTGAGGTCATTGTCCTCGCGACCAATCGTGATGCTGTCGCCGCGTGCTCGCACGATCAGGCCGAGCTCGCCACCGCGTAACCGCTGGACGATACGCATTTTGGAGGCCCGCCTGGGGCTGGCGTAGAAATAGGTTCCTTCGGCATCGGGCTGCGGCCCGAAATCGGGCGCCAGAGCTTCGACTTGCAGCAGCTGCTCACCGACCAAGAACACCGAGCCGGAGTCCAGCCGCGTCGGGGTGCGGATGCGCACGAACACGCCGTTGATGGAGTTCTCGTCGCGCACAAACAGTTTGCCGTCTCGATAGAAGAAGTTGGCGTGGCGCGGGGACACCAGCGGGTCGTCTGGAAACAAGATGGCACCCTCGCTGCGGCCCACGACATGCTCCGTCCCGCCGAGTTCGTAGGCCAGGCCATCGGCACTGTTGGCCTTGACCACCACCAGCTTGGCCACGCTGGAAACCTGGACGCCCGAGAAGAACATGGTCTTGCCGCCGCTTGCGCTTGGCTGGGGCTGTACCTCGATGCGGGTTCCACATTGACCGCAGAAACGATCGCCGATGGGGACCGGGTTGCCACAGGTCGGGCATGGCTTGGTTGACATGGATTCCTCCACACTGACAGCAGGCTGCGCCGGCGCGGGCAATGATTCACGAGAGCCCGCCTCGACGATCGGGGCTTGGCAGACCGGGCACCGGGTCGCGTCGAGGCCGGTCAGAGCGTCGCAACGGGGACAAACCAGACCGACGGGCATGCTGATGAGGTCATCTTGCCCGCATCGCACGGCCTGTCAAGCAGGCGGATCTGGTTGCTACCGCCTGGTGGAGCTGTTGTCGCCAGCCGCGCTTGGCTCGTACCGTTCCCGTAGGAAGTCGCGCACAGCCACCCTGACCCGGTCGGGCATGCGCAGCGCCAATGCCTCTCGCGAAATCTCGGGCGTTTTTCGGTAGGTTTCAAAGAACCTCATGCAGTCCGGGCAGTTGCGCAGGTGGGAAGAGAAGAGCCGCCTCTCTTTATCGGGCAGCGAGCCGCCCAGGAAGTCGAGGCAGTAGTCCACGATTTCCTGGCAAGAGAGAAACCCCAATTCGTCGTCAGCAGGCTTCACGTCGTTGCTTTCCCGAGAGCCAGTCTTGTTAGAATATACCCTACTCGTCCCAGCCCGTACCCTAAACAGAAAGAATGGCCGAAAGCATTGGTGATGTCCAGCAGCGGAAAACGGCGCCACGTGGAATCGTCCGGAGTGACGTTGACAGGAAGCTGACCACGGATGACTGCCCAAGGCCAATGGCAACCCTTTTCGGTCGACGCTCTGCCACTGCTTCCGGCCGATTCTGTCAGGTGGACGGCGGCACTGGCTCGGGCTCAATCACGTGTGCCGTTGGCCGCGACGATCGCGGCAAAGGGGGTGGGAGCGGTCGAGATTGGCCCGGCCCAGCTGGCCTTTGCGCGAGCGGGAGATGAAGTAGACCTCGACGGCCTGGACACTTTTCGGCTGCAACGCGACGGCCAGCTCGGTTGCGTGGGAGTGGGCCACCGGGTTTCACTGGCCATGGTGCGCGCTGTTCTAGGCGGGCCGGCGCCAACCGCGATTCGTCCGCTCGGCCGCAGTGAACGTGGTGTCATGGCGGCCATCCTGCTCTCAGCACTTGACACCCTCGGGGTTTCCCGCAGGATTGAGATTGGGCTGGTGGACTGGGAAGGGCGGCCCGATCCGACCAATCCGTGCCTGGTGATTGGCGGCTCGATCCGTACCTCCGGGCACGTGGGAGGCCGGGCTCTTCTGGTGATTCCCGTGGGATGGCTGGCCGATGCTGCCTGCTCGGGCCCGGTCGCGGTTCAACTGCAAGGTTTGTCGGCCAGTGCGACGCTGGAACTGGCCCGCACCGATCTGCTGGGTGCGGCCCTTGTCTCGGCTGTCGTGGGCGATGCTGTCGTGTTTGCAGGCGTTGCCGGCATCCATCCACGCGGTTCTTGGCCCGCCCGCTTGCGGGTGGGCGACTTCGTGGCGCCGGCCTGCGTGGCCGCGGATGGCACGCTTGTCATGGCAGGCTCATTCTTTCAGTCAAAGGAGGACGCAAAGTCGATGGCATCGCAAGACGAAACCCCAAGCTGCAACCCAGTCGAGCCTTCGTCGTCGGAGGTGGCGAAGATCCTTGCGACCGCGCCGGTTGAAGTCGTTGCCGAGATCGGCCGCCTCACCATTCGAGGCGACGAACTGGCGGGACTGATGAAGGGTGGCGTGCTGAGTCTTGGGCCGCGCCGGACCGACGCCATCCAGCTTCGGGTCGGCGGTCAGCCCTGGGCCGTGGGCGAGCTGGTCAGCGTGGGTGACGAGCTTGGCGTGCGCATTCTCAGGCTACAATCGGGGTGAGACAGACAGCCTCCAACGAGGCGGCTGTCGCCGACCAGCGCGGAGCCGCGCGCATGAGCGAGGCCAGGAGCGGTTGCCACAGATCGACGTTCGTCCGCAGCGCGGCCGCGCGCTGGATGGCGCCGATTCCGCCCCACGGATCCGCCGGCGCATAGAGGAGGCTGCAGCCTGTCTGCGACGTCACGTCGCAATCCACCAGATAATCTCCGTTCGCGCCCGCATCGGGCGCCAAGGGAAGTGCACCGTAGCGAAGGGCCAAGCTGGCTGGCCGCCCGGTCAGGTCCCCCGCGTCGGCCAGGAGCACAGCGTCGGCTGCCGCCAGGATCTGCCGCTCGGCCTCCAAGCCGAGTTCCGGGAATACCGTGACCTTGCCCGGTGATCCCATGGCCAGCACATTGGCCTGGTCGATCAGCGCGCGATCCCCTCCCGCGGGAAACACGACCGCGACATCCGCGCGCCCCAGCTTCGAAATGGTATCGAGAATCTCACGGCCGCCCCGTGGCGGATCGAGCGGCCCGGTCGCCAGCAGCAGCGTGCGCGGCCCCACAGCCAGGGACGTGCGTCGCACAAGAGTCTTGCGACATTCTTGCTTGCCGGACGGGGATTCGCGCGAGAAGGTGGCGGCGAGCGCGGGATCCGTGGCTGGATCGTGCGGAAGTTCGTCGCACCCGAAACGCATCGAGGCGACTGGCTGGTCCGAGGCACGGCAGGCCAGCTCAGCGGCACCGCGGAAGGCTTCCGCGGCCGAGGGGCAGGGGAGGATCACCACGTCGGCCTCGATGGCGCCAAGGGCCACCAGCACGCCATTCGAGACAGCGACCGCAGGGTCGTCGGGATCCAGATCGGCGCGCTCGTCGCTCGATAGAGGCTGGTTCCAGCGTCCGTCCGGCACGACCAGGGCTGCATGGGCGGAAGGTGCGCACGCCAGGGCCAGCGCCGAGGTTTCGCCCCAGCCCACAACCACGTCCGGCCAGCAGATTTGGTCGCGAACCAGCGAGGTGGCGGCACTCGCCAGCAGGGCCGAGCGGCGGCCGCGATTTCCCGAATCGGCGCCCAGAACATAGAGCGCGCACTGACTCACGGCCGAGCGTCCCTCGTAGAGCGAAGATTCTTGGTCGGTGCCCCCCACGCGGGTCGTGACGGTTCGCAGACGTCGCGCCATTCCCGGCAGGCGGGACGCCTGGTCCGGCGTGGCCAGCGACAGAATGGTCACGCGGTGCTTGGCCACTGACAGCGCCAGCGCTAGGGCGGCTGCACACGCAGGCAACTCGCCATCCACCACGGGCGAAACCTGATCAGCGACAAACAGGAATTCGGCCATCTACCCCGAAGGTGCCTCGGTTCCAGAGAAAACGCCGTTGCGGCCCGGCAAGGGTGTCAAAACAAGTGCGCGGAGGCCTTACTCGCTGGCGCCGCGCTCGTCTTCTTCTCCGGGAAACTCGTTTACAGAAGGGTACTTCATGATCTCTTTGCGCGAGATCTTCCACGCCTTCTGCACGATCCAGGAGAGAGAGCGGTCCTGACGCGTGGCTTCTTCTTGGATCTCCTTCAGCATCTCTTCTGGGAAGTAGAGACTTTGTTTCCTCTTGTCCGAACCGGCCATAGAGCACCCCGTTGTGGCTAATCTCGCCTGGGCGAATTCTTGCATTTACGCAGTTCCCAGGCACCCTGTCAAGGATACGGGTTCATTGGTCATCTTTTCTGCGACATGATTCAATACGGCGGTACACTAAGCACGAAAGTCTTCACAACTTGAGTCAAGAGGCTTCATGGAAGGGACCGGTCTGAAGAAGAGGGATCTCAAGCGGTTTCGCGAGATCCTGTTGACCCGCAAGAAAGAAATACTCCGCAACGCGCAGCGGACGTTGAGCGAAGACATGACGCTCGAATCTGACGATCTGCCCGATGAAATGGACCTCGCGTCGTCCGAGTACCTGCAATCGTTCACGTTCAGGCTGCGTGGGCGCGAGAAGACATTTCTGCAGAAGATCGACCATGCCCTCGATCGCATCGAGGACGGGACATTTGGCCTTTGCGAGCAGTGCGGCGAGCCCATCTCGCTCAAGCGGATAGAGGCGCGGCTGGAGACGACCCTTTGCATTCGCTGCAAGGAGGATCAGGAAAGGATGGAGAAGGCCTACGGGTAGGGGTTGGGAAGCTGCTTGTAAGAGGAATGGTTGGGGCCGCCGAGGTGCTCGTTGAGGCGCGGGCAAGCGGCGTTGGCGGTTTTTCGACCACGAGCAGGGGAGGGTCAAATGGGAGGCTGTGCCGCATCTTGCGACGTTCGCCGGGAGTCGAGTTCACCACAGCGGCCCTGACCCTGCTTTCCGGGTGCGTCGGGGTGTTCGCCAGCCCGCGGGGGCCTAGCCTGTCATGGGGCACCCACTCGCAGGGAGCCCTCCTGGGTGCGGTCGCCTTGCCCATGGAAGGCGACGGCTATCAGGTCCACCCCGAGTGGCGCGCGCGCGGCCGCACCTTCGCCATCGAGGAACTTGTCGCCGGGCTGACACGTGCCTTCGCGCGCGTCGCGCGGACAACCCCGGGCAGCCTGGCCTATGTCGGAGACCTTTCGCTGCGACGTGGGGGAGATTCGAGCATGCACCGTTCGCACGAGAGCGGACGGGACGTCGACGTCTTCTACTATGCCGCCGATCGCGACGGGAAGCCGCTGCACAATCTTCCGGCCATGCTTCGCTTCGCAGATGATGGCAGCGCGGCGGCGTGGTCCTCCGCCAAACCGGGACGGCGCATGCGCGAGCCGCTGCCCGACGCCCATCTCGACTTGCCACGGACATGGGCGTTGGTCGCGAATCTCCTTTCCGACCCGAACATGGAGGTGCAGTGGATATTTGTCCACAAGCCGCTGGCAGAGTTGCTCGTGCAAGAGGCAGAACGAGAGAAGGCCGATCCGGCCTTGCTTGCGCGGGCGCGCGAAATCTTGCACCAGCCCACGGACGCGCGGCCACACGACGACCACATGCACGTGCGGGTGTTCTGTCCCGTGCAGAGCCGCGTGTTCGGCTGCATCGACAAGGGGCCGCGACGTTGGTGGAAGAAACGCTGGAAGTACATGAGTTCCGCAACGTAGTGCCCTCAGGTTCCTGAAGTGACGACGGCCGACGATCCGGCCTGCTGGCGGCGTCGGGCCTGTGCTTCCGGTCCTCAAGTACATCAGTACATTCCGGTCCGGTTCTCGGCCCTCCTTGCCAGCAGACCGGCTTGTCGGCCGGATGCTAAGGGACATCGTGATCTGTGCCCGGCTTTCCGTTCACGGCAAGCCACACGCGCTCGAAGTTGTTCTCCAGGCGACGGCAAAGAAGCAGACAGGTTCCTGGCGCAAACGAGTTGATTCCCCTCGCTGTTGACCCATCTTTGCCTGTCATGTACCGATAGACTTGGTCAGGCCTGTACTCGAAGTCCTCGATGTTCAAGTCGGCCCCGAACGCCTTCTCGGCGCGCTCCACGCCCACTTTCCCGCCCAGCCCTCGGTGGATCCGGTTGCTGGTTCCCGGGCCGGTTCCGGCAGCCGCATCCGGTTCCGGCCAGCGGCCACCGGCTCCCCCGTAAGTCCGCGGCCAACCGTGACGAATCCTCCAAAGGCCGGACCAGCAGTGCCCGCAGGACCGCACAAGCGGTGTGAGCGTCGGACGGTGGGGCCGCCGCCCGGGAGTGACGGCGCGGGCGAGGTGGCGGGTACCTGAACAAAAGCCTAGTGCTTTTGTCTGTTCTTACCTATTGAGAAGAGTCTATTGAATAGATTACAGTTACAATCGGCTAATGAAACGAATTATCGACATGGCTGGCGCCGGGACTCAGATGGGGGCGATGCGCGCTTCCGGACTGCTCGACGAGGACGAACTGGTCGACATCGAGAGCCGCTATCCCAAGGGCATGAGTTCGCGCGAGATCGTCGACGTGTTCGCGTCGCGGGGTCTGCGCTTCTCAGAAGCGACCCTGCGCAAGTACGTGCAGCTCGGGCTGCTGCCGCGATCCGTGCGGGTGGGGCGCAAGGGCAAGCACTGCGGGTCGCGAGGCCTGTATCCGGCGGGCGTGGTCCGGCGGGTGAATCAGGTGAAATTCATGATGGCAGGCAATCTCACCATCGAGGAGATCCAGCGCTCCTTCGCCCGGTTCAAACAGGAGATCGAAGGCGTCAGCCAGGGTCTGCGAGATCTCATCTCCGGCTTCGAGCGCGAGGCCAAGGGCCCGGCTTTGAAACCGGAACGGCGCCAGGAGATCGAACGAGAGATCGAGGCAGCGAAGCACGCCGCCGGCGAACTGGTCCGGCGGATCTCTGGTCTGGAAGCGAGTTTTTCCTCGCAGGCCGCGGCGGCGGCAGCGGGGACTGCCGCAGGGGGCGGCAGCGACCTGTACTAGCGCGTCCCCGACCAACGCGCGCAACGGAGGAACACATGGCCGACGAGAAAGCTGAATTCGAGGAGCTAGAGGACGACATGGTGGACGATCAGCCGCAACCCGAGGTTGCCAAGATCCGCCGCAAGGTGGTGCCGTCGCGCGACGGCCGCTTCCGGTCGAAGACCATTGCGCCTAAGCGCCTGACCCGCGACGAGAAGCGGCTGGCGCAGGAACTGGTCTATCCCGAGGATGTCGAGCGGCCGCGCACGCGTGCGGACTGCCAGAACATGCCTCGCCCGTGTCCGTTCGTGAGCTGCGAGCATCATCTGTACCTGGACGTCAATCCTGACAGCGGGGCCATCAAGCTCAACTTCCCCCAGCTCGAGGTGTGGGAAATGGCCGAGACCTGCTCGCTCGACGTGGCGGATCGCGGCGGCATCACCCTGGAAGACGTGGGCGCCATTCTCAACCTGACGCGCGAGCGGATCCGTCAGGTTGAGGTGCGCGGTCTGGTCAAGATCCGCACCAAGAACAGCGAGGCACTCGGGCTGAGCAATCCCTGAGTCACGTTCCCCTCGCGGTCGCCAGTGCTTGGATCGCGTGGTCGTGCAGCGGGCCGTTGGACGCGACCACGCCGCTGCGGTTGTTGAGATCGGCCTTGCTGTAGACCAGCGGTCGGCCGTCCAGGTCGCTCATGCGGCCGCCGGCCGCGGTCAGGATTGCCTCGGGGCCGCAGGTGTCCCACAGTTTCGTCTGCTCGCCCGGATAGAGGTACAGATCGCGTTCACCTTGGCTCACCAAAGCAACCTTCAGACCCACGCTGCCGACGCTCATTTCGTCGGTCACGCCCAGGGCGCGACGAAAGGCATCGATCCGCGGCGAGCGGCGCGACTGGGAGACAACGATGCGCACCCCGCGCGGCTCGGCCAGCGCGGAGGGTCGCACTGGTGCCCGCGTTCCATCAGGCTGATCGCGCCAGGCGCCCTGGCCCACGACACCGCTCCACACTGCTCCAGTGCTCGGGTGCGCCACCACGCCGAGCGCGGGCCGGCCGTCGAGGCAAAGGCCGATCATCACCACGTAGCCAGCCTCGCCGCGGATGAAGTCGCGCGTGCCGTCGATGGGATCGACCATCCACACGCGGGGCTTTCCCAAACGCGAACCATCATCGGGCAATTCCTCGGACAGGATCGCGTCGCCGGGAAATTCCTGGGCCAGACGGCCGACGATGAGGGCGCTGGCCGCAAGATCAGCCTGGGTGACGGGCTCGCCGGCGTCCTTGTACTGGACCGCGATGGGCTGTTCGGCAAAGCGGCGCACCAGGGCAGCGGCTTCCTGGGCCAGCCGGCGGGCAATATCCAGTTCGCGCGAAAGATCGACGGGTTTGCTCATGACGGCCTCGCTACGAGATCGGCCACCAGATGTCGTCGACCGATGAGCAACACCAGTCCGGCCAGGGGGAGAAGCAGGCCGGTAACTAGCACGGGAATGCGCAATCCGACCGAATCGGACGCGACACCGATGAGAAACGGCGACAGGGCGTCGCCGAGCAGGTGAATGGTCGTGGTGTGCAGGCCAACCCCGCGCGCCCGAAGGTCAGGCGGAAGCACGTTCACCATGGCGGCGTTGAGCGGTCCCATGTTGAGGAAGAGAAGCAACAACGTCACGAACATGCCCGGCCAGAAGATCGCAGGCGAGCGCGCCAGCACCGCCGCCAGGGTGAAGGGAAATGAGGCGACCAGCGTCCAGCCCGAGAAACTGAAATGGGCGTCGGGAAAGCGGCGGGCCAGGCGGTCGCCCAGTTGGCCACCCGCGATGGTGCCCAGGAATCCCGCGACCAGCAGCAAGGCGCCGAAGACCGTGCCCGCGGCGCCCACTCCCAGGCCGCGCTCGCGCACGAAGTAGGTGGGCATCCACGCGCCCAGCCCGCCCATGGAAAAGGTGAAGATGGTCTGTCCCGCCATATTGAAGAAGAAGCTGGGGCGCCGGCGGAGCGCTGCGACGCTCTCGCGCAACGAGGTCGCGGGCCGCGACTGTCGGTCGAATCGTCCGCGCGGCGGTTCACGCAGAAGCAGCAAGGCGACAGCAAGCGCCAGTCCAGGCCCTCCAGCCACGAAGAAGGCGGGTCGCCAGCCGAAGCGTGCCCCGATCTGACCGCCCAGAATGTAGCCAAGGGCGATCCCCACAGGCATCGCCGCGTAGAAGATCGACAACGCACGGCTGCGGCGGTCGGGCGGGTAATGGTCGGCCAGCAGCGACGGCGTCACCACGGTGTAGCTGGCTTCGCCGATGCCGACCACGGCGCGCGCCAGGGCCAGCCAGGCGAAACTGGCCACCAGGCCCGAGGCGAAAGTGGCCAGACTCCACGCCGCCACGCCCGCGGCTGCGATGTGCAGGCGTGTGATCGCGTGGGAAGCCCGCCGGCTTTGCCGGTGGCGCACCATCGCGGGAGGGCATGGGAACCCTCTCAGGGTTCCCATGGCAGAACGATCCCCGAGCCAACCCGACGCAGGACAAGCCAGCGAGTAAACCAGGATGAACACGGTCTGCAGCGAGCCGGCCTGCGCGTCCGAGAGGTGCAGGCTGGCAATGATGAGCGGAAGCACCGGGGCTGTGATGAACCGGTCCAGGTAGTTGAACGCGTTCACACCGGTCAGCACCGCCAGGGTGCTGGCCGGACGCTGCGGGAGGCTGGTGCAGGATCCCGTTGTCACGTCTTGCATGGGTACCACGAAAGGCCGTCTCGGGGTAAAGTGCAGCGCATGAGCACACTAAAGGAGATTCTGGGGCCGCCCGCAACGCGCAAGCAGGTGGTGGCTGACTGCGAACGGATCATTGAGGAGGAAGTCGCCGCGAAAGGCTTGATGGGCATACCGATCAAGGCTGCCTACGCGGTGGTCAAGGCTATCAAGCCGGGGTTCATCCCGGAAGTGATAGACGGACTGCTCGACGATTTTGCCGATCGCCTGGACCCGTTCTACCAGGCCGCACTCGCCAAGAATGAGCCGGTCCCTGCGTACCTGAACGCGCGCGCCAGCGAGGTCGCCGAGGCGCTTTTGGGCATTACCGACCAGCGCGCGCAGCGGTCGAAGAACCAGATCGTCAGGGGCGCCTACGACAAGCTGCGGCCCATGGCCAAGAAGCACACCGAGGCGGCCATTCCGCGGGTGAGCCGCATGGTGGCGAAGTACGCCAGCACCGCTGCGACGGCCACGTAGAGCGGCCGGAGTCGGGACCGGAACCGAAACCGGAGCCAGCCACTTTCTTCGGGGGCTTCGGGACGGACAGTCCACCCGCCTGCCCCCGCGCGCTTCGCGTGCCCGTCGCGGCCACGGCCACGGATTTCGTGCACCGTCATTCCGGGCGACCTCCGGTCGCTGCACAGGCTACACTGAGGCATCCGTGCCCTCCCTCCACATCGTGCTCGTCGAGCCGGAGATCCACTGGAACACCGGCAACATCGGTCGCACTTCCTTGGCCGTGGGAGCGACTCTACATCTGGTCGAGCCGCTGGGGTTCACGCTCGAAGATCGCCATCTTCGGCGTGCGGGCCTGGACTACTGGCCCCGGGTGCGACTGCGCGTGTGGCCGGACTGGCCAGCCTTGCAGGCCGAGTTGCCCCGCATGGGTGCGCCTTTCTTCTTCACCGCATCGGCCGAGCGCACGTTGTGGGACATCGAATTCCCGGAAGACGTGGTCGTGGTCTTCGGCCGCGAGAGCGTGGGCCTGCCGGCCGAAATTCTGGCCCGCTACGCCGATCGAACCGCTCGCATCCCCATGGTGGATCCGGCCCTGCGGTCGCTGAACATATCCACCGCCGCGGGTGTCGTCGTGTACGAGGTCGCAAGGCAGTGGCAGAGGCGGGCGTGATGGGCGAAAGATTGGGTCTGTCTGGCTGGTGCTCTAATATGGGGTTCGCTTTGCCCTTCGGCCCCCCACGCCCACCCATACGGAATCTCGGCCGATGACCACGAAAGTGCTTCGCCTCGGACGTTTCCAGACAGAGGCCCTGCTGGGAGAGGGCGGGACCACGGAAACCTACCGTGCGCGACTCGCCGACACGAAGCCAGACGCCGACGCGCGCCGTTTCGTGGTGACCTTGTTGCGCGGCGAGAGTGGGCGCCCTGATGCGCAGTTGGCGGCCCGCTTCGTCGAGGCGGCGCGTCGGCTGGCTGGGCTCGACCAGTCAGGGTTCGTGCGCGTGGTCGAGCTGTGCGAAGGGCCTGGCCAGATCTACGCGGCATGCGAGTTCAAGGCCGGCGTGGATCTGGCGCAGTTGCGCAGCCAGGCGGCGCCGCGCGGCTTTATGGACCCGCGCCTGGTGGGCTTGCTTGCGCAGAAGATTGCCGAACGGCTGGCTCCCCTGCACGCGCGTACGCAGGCACCGCGTGTCCACGGCGGATTGAGCCCAGGCAACGTCCTGGTGTCGCCCGAAGGCGAGGTGTTCTTCCTCGATTGCGGTCTGGCAGAGGCGGTGCGGCCACGCGGCGACTCGTTCCTCAGCCGGTGGTTCTTTGCCGCTCCCGAGCAGCTTTCGGGGACGGCCACTACGCCCGCCTCGGACCTGTATTCGATAGGTGCTCTGATCTTCTTCCTCTTCACCGGCAGGCCGCCCTTTGCGGCGTCCACCGCTGATGCGCTAAAGGAAAGGATCGCGGCGGGCGTGCCCGCCTTGCCGAAGATGCCACCCTCGCTTTATGCCGTGATGGCCAGGCTGTTGTCGTCAGACGCGGCTCTGCGGCCCAAGTCCGCGGCGGTGGTGGCACGCCAGATCTCGGCCGCCATGCTGGCCGCGAAGGCCGGTCCCGTGGCCGCGGCATCCGGCGCTCCCGCTTCGCCGGCCCCTGGTACGGATCGCGGCTCGACCGCTCCCACGGTCGCGGGTGTCCGATCTCCTGCGGCCGTGCCGGCGCCGGTTACGAAGCCGGCCCGAGCTGCGGAGCACGCATCCTTGGCGAGCGCCGGGTCCGTGGTTCCCTTCGCCCTCGACGACGGCATGAGAGACGACAAGCGTCCGTCCGCCGCAGTTCGTTCCGGGGCGGGCCCGCAAGCCGCCGTCCAGCCAGTCGTGCCATTTTCGCTGGAGAAAGCCTCGCCTGACGATGCCAGCCCAGACGACGCGGAGGAAGAAGAAGATGACCCGGGAAGGGGGCTGTCGCACATCTCGGCAGACGATCCGGACGTCGGCGTGGTGTATGACGACGACGACGATGTCGAGGAGCAGGTCGAGGTCGGGGCAGACGGAAAGGTCAGGCGCCGCCGCCGGCGGCGTGTGCGGATTCCGGCCTGGTATCGGAGCCCGCTGGCTCGCAAAATGTCACGGCTGGCGCTGGTTCCACTTACCGGTCTGCTGGTTGTTGCGGCTGTGGCGGGCGTCATCTTCTATCGGCAGTGGTCCGCGGCCCGGGCTGAGAGCGAGAGACAGAATGCGCTGGTCATGGCCGAGGCGGCCCGCCGCGCGGCCGCGCTGCGGCCGCCCAAGCCGCCCGAGCCTCCGCCCCTGCCGGCGGGCCAACTGGCGGTGAAGACCGCGCCGACCGGAGCCACGGTCTGGCTCGACGGTGTGCCAGGCCGGAGGACCCCGGTCACGCTCGTCACCACGCCGGGTTCACACCGCCTGGTGGTGACCATGCCGGGCTACCGCATGCTGCGAGACGTGGTCGACACCAGCAAGGGACTCGTGTGGCAGCGAGAGATGTTCGTGGCGCCTCGCCTCGACAGCGGGCGGGTGCCGCTGTCGGTGACCTGCAATAAAGAGGGCGTCTATCCGATATTTGTGGACGGCAGGGATTCGGGCGAACTGTGTCCCGCGAGCGATCTGCGCATCGAACCGGGGCGCCATTCCATCGGTGTCTTCGTGATCCCGCAGAACCGCATCTGGACGTTCGATCGCGAGGTCCAGCTCAACCGTCCCCACCGCATCCAGTTCAATTACTAGTTGAGCCGGAGCAGGTAGCGCAGCTTCCGCTCCGCCGACTCCTTCCCGCGGTCGACCTCGTTTTTCATGCGGCTGAGAATGTGGCGACCGCGATCGTCGATGCGGCCGTCGCGGTTCCAGGCGACCTCCCAGCACGCCAGGCACAGGTCGAACGCGAGATCGGGGAAGGCCGTAGCCTTGGCCAGATCGTCGTCGAGCGTCGCCAGTTCCTTGTCCGCGCCGCAGGATCAAGAGGAGAGCGCGAGTGGACATGAGAGCCTCCCGGACGGTGTTGCGAGAGTAGCACAGGGAGGCGCGCCGCAGGCCGAGTGCGGCGTGCTTCGCGCGAGAAGGTGCCGTCAGTGCGGGCTCCCCGCGCCACCGGCAGGGTTGCTGGTTGGGGACGCGGCAGACGCATGCGTGAGTGTCGCGTGGGGGCGCGCAGGCCGGTGCACGAAGAAGGGGCGCGCGGCGATCCAGAGCACCACGGCCGTGGCCGTGACCACCGCGATGGTTTTCCACCACAGGCTGCCGTCGCGCAGGCCGGGGCCGGGGACCACGGCGGTGGAGGAGGGCACCTTCAGGCCCGCCAGGCTGCTGGAGATGGTGCGCGCTTCTTCCAGGAGAGCGAGCAGGAGTTTCTTGAGGTCGTCGGCCGAACTCGGCCGCCGGGCGGCGTCCCGGGCCAGGCACTGCATGATGAGAGCATCGAGATCGTCGGGCAGATCGGACCGATAGTTACGCAGCGGTGTGGGATCCTCGGTCAGCTTGCGCTGCCAAACGTTCTGCACGTTGCTGCCCTCGATGGGACAGTGGCCGCCGCTCAGCATGAAGTAGAGCAGCCCCCCCACCGCGTAGATGTCGGCGCGAAAGTCGACCACGCCGCCCCCGCCGATCTGTTCGGGCGCCATGAAGCGCGGCGTGCCCACCGCAGCGTCGGGCACGGTCAGGTTGGGGCCGGCTTCCTCGCGCAGGAACTTGGCGACGCCGAAGTCCAGCACCTTGACCAGATCGCCCTGTTCGTCGGAAGGCCGCACCAGCATGACGTTGGAGGGCTTGAGATCGCGGTGGATGATGCCCGCTCGGTGCGCCGCCTCGAGCGCGCGGCACACCTGGATGGCAACCAGCAACGTCCGCTCCACGGCCATGGCCCCGTCGCGCCTCACCAGCGCCTCCAGGTCGACACCGTCGACGAACTCCATGACGAAGAAGAAGTCGCCGTCTTCCGTGGTTCCGCAGTCGGTCACATCCACCACATTGGGGTGGCCGATCTGCGAGGGCGCCAGGGCCTCGCGCTGAAAGCGGCGGGCCAGTTCAGTCTTTCGTCGTTCGGTGCGACGAGGGATCTTGATGGCCACCCGCTTGCCGATGCCGGTGTGATGGCCTTCATACACGCGCCCCATGGCGCCTTCGCCGATGCGCCGGCGCACGTGGTAGCGGTCGCCCAGCACCTTGCCGATCAGGGGATCGTTTTCCGAGGCCGCGCTGTCGCTCACTTCCAACGGCGGAACCCGGTCGCCCAATGCGGCGGAGCGCTGGAGCAGATCGCGCTGCTCGGCCATCTCGGCCCGCATCTCGGCGTCGAAGAGCTGGGCCAGAAAGGCCGCGGCCACCAGCTTGCCGCCCCCGTCACGCGGCATCTCGGCAAACAGCGCCGCGCTCATCTCCTCGCCACTGGTAAAGCGATCAGCGGGATTGGCGGCCAGGGCCTTGCCCAGCACTTCATCCAGCTTGGCAGAGATCGCCTCGTTCAACGTGGAGGGCGGCGGAACCTTGGTGTTGGGTTGGCGCGACTGGCTGGCCGGGAAAAGTTGTCGCCCGGTGAGCAACTCCCACAGAATTATGCCCGCGGAAAATAGATCGCTGCGGTGATCGACCGGCTTGCCCAGGTACTGCTCGGGTGACATGTAGCTGACCTTGCCCCAGTTGGTGCCGGCCGCGGTCTGCGCCACCTTGTCGTTCCACTGGGCCAAGCCGAAGTCGATGAGCTTGACCCCGCCGGTGTAGGTCAGCATCAGGTTGGACGGCGAGATGTCGCGGTGGACGAGGTTCATGCCTTCCAGCCGGTGCGCGTAGCCGAGCGCCGCCACCAGCTCGCCGATGAGGTAGATGGCCACGCCGGTGGGGAAGCCGGTGTGCTTGATGGCACAGCGGTTCCACGCCTCGGTGAAGGTCTTGCCGTGGACGTATTCCATGGCCAGGTAGCCCTGGCGGTCGTGTATTCCGAAGTCGAAGACGTAGACCAGGTTCTCGTGCGACAGCTTCGTCACCACCTTGGCCTCGTCGAGAAAACGCTGGGTCATCTCCTCGGCGTGGCAGCCGGCCTGGAAGGTGCGCAGGATCTTCAGGGCGCACACGCGCTCGACGCCGGCCTGGCCGGTCAAGGCCATGAACACGCGGCCCATGCCGCCGCGGCCCAGTTCTTTGAGCAGCACGTAGCGCGGGCCGAAGCGCCGGGGAAAGCGCGAGGGGTCGTGTGGCTCGGTATTGGTGGGTGGAGTCACGGGATCAAGGTCAGAATCTACCCGTTCTGCGCCACTGGGGAAAATCCTTCGCGGGCCGCAACCCTAGAGTTCTACTCCCGTAGCCGTTCGGGTGGCACCAGCGGACTGGGCGCGCCGGTGACCAGCAACCACAGCTGATGCGCGGCCCGGGTCACGCCGATGTGGAACAGATGGCGGGATTCGTCGTCGATGCCGTAGCTGCTGGCGTTGGTGTCCAGCATCACCACATAGTCGAATTCCAGGCCCTTGACCTGGCGCACGTCGGTGACGTCGATGCCCGGCCGGAAGCTGAACTCCTGCGCACGCACGCGGCGCAGGCCAGGCACCTCGGCGCGGCGCAGGCCATCGAAACATCGATCCGCCTGCTCGGGGTAGCGGGCCAGCAAGGCCACGGTGGCGCGTGGCTCGCGGGCCACAAGGTCGCGCAAGGCCTCGGCAAGAAAAGCCACGGCCGCGCCGACCGCGGAAAAGCGAAAGGCCTCGACCGGGGCGCCGTGCCTCTTGGCCTCGGCCGGCACGTCGATAGGCAATGGCCCCATGGCGAAGCGGGCCAGTTCCAGGATCTCGCTGGTCGACCGGTAGGCGATGCGCAGGGGCTCGATGGCGACGTGATCGAGACCCAGGTGCGACAGGACCGCGCGCCAGTCGCCGAATCCGTTGTCCAGAAACAGCTTCTGCGCGGTGTCGCCCGCCAGCGTCAGCGAGGGCAGTCGCCGGGTCGCGCCGGATCGGGTTTGCCCGATCAGCGCCGCCAGCTTCATGGGTGAGAGATCCTGTGCCTCGTCGACAAACAGGTGGGCCAGCGGAGATTCTACCGGCCGCACCAGTTGGTTGGCTCGCACGAGCATGGCCAGGTCGTCGGCGTCGAGCAAAGGCTGATCGTCTTCGGTGCGCTGTCCGTCGATGCCTATCTCGCCGCGCACGTTCTCGTCGTCGTCCACCTCGTCCCGCTCGCTCTCGAAACGCCGCACGCCCTCGGGCAGATCCGAATCCACGCTCTTGCCGCGAGGATTCTCGGAAAGTTCCATGGTCGTCCAGGCACCAGCCGCCGCGAGATCTTCTCCGTCGTCCCTGCCCCGTCGCCGCCGGGGCACCGGTTTTTTCTCGGAAGGCCGATCGCGCGGATCCAGGCTGACGATGGCCTGCACGCGCGTGACCATGATCCGGTGCGCCTCCAGGATGTCGGCCTCGGCCACCGGCATCTCGGGATCGTTGCGCAGCAGCGACAGCAGCAGGTTGCGGTCAGTGAGTAGTTCGGCCCACAACTCGACCGCCGCGCGGGAGCCGCGCTTGCCCACGCGGGCCGCAGCCTTGCGCTCCAGTTCGTGCAGCAGGGCCGGATGGCTCTTCACACGCGTGACCGCGGGCACCACGTCGTCGGTGAGGGTGGCATGGATCCAAGGGATCGCCTTGCGCAACTCGCGCTCGGCCCATTCGTCGAAGGTCACCACGCGCACGCCCGGCAGGCCCAGAGCCGGCAACACCTGGCCGATGTACGCGGCCAGCCCCGCGCCTTGCGTGACCACCACCATGCGCCTGGCTGGGAAACGATCGGGAAAAGCGAAACCCAGATAGGCCATGCGGTGCAGTCCAATGGTGGTCTTGCCGCTGCCCGCGCCGCCCTGGATGACCACCACACCCGAGTGCGGGGCCGTCATGATCTCGAACTGGCGCGGATCGATGAGCGCCGCGATTTCGGGCAGGTGCCGGTCGAGCCGCTGTTCGTCCTCGCGCGCAGATCCCAGCATCCCGCGGCGGGGAATGGGTCGGGTGGCGGTTCGTTCGCCGCCGGCCAGCTCGCGCAGGGGCGCGTCCGCACGCTGCCAGATCGCGACGCCATGGTTGTGGCCCGCCGGCCAGCGCTTGACCCAGATCCCCTGCGGGCAAGCAATGCGTAGTAGCGTTCCATCCTGGATGGTCACTGTCCGTCGGATCAGGATGTCGCCCTCTACTTCGCGCTCGCCAAAGGTTTCTTCGTAGTCGCTGCCTTCTGAGTAGCGATAGTAGATCTGGCTGACCGGGGCGTTGCGCCAGTCCACGATGGCGATGCGCGTGCAGGGATCGGTGAAGGTGGCGCGGCCGATGAACACGTCGCGCTCCACCTCGCCCCGGCCGGCCACGCGCTCGCGCAAGCGCAGGTGGGCGAAGTACGGCGAGCGCGGATCCACCAGAACGTGTTGCAAGCCGGCGCGGGTGAGCGAGACTTCCTGCAAACGCTCCATCTGGGCGATTAAAGCAGGGACGTCTTCCAGGCGGGCCTCGCCGATCTCGTCGCGCAAGGCCATCAACTCGGCATCGTAGCCGCGCGAACGCCCCGCCGCCTTGCCCCTGCTGGCCGGCCTTTGAGCAGCCGCCGCGGCCAGGCTCTCCGCAACCCGAGCAAACAGCCGCTCTTCCTCGGCAGGAATGTCGTCGAGCGGGCTGTGCAAATCCTCGTCCATGTACAACATCAACTATACCGGACAGAGCCGAGGATGCCGGTGCGGCGGGCCGCAATCAGGCGTGTGCCAGCACGGGGCGAGATCCTACGCAATCACGGAGGGCCACGACCCTCATCGAACGCGAGTGTAGCGAGTCCGATCCCGGATTCGTTGCTCTGGTGGTGCTGGCCGAGTTGGTGTGGGTGGCCGAGACCTGCTATTCCGCCTCGCGCGAGGAGCAGCGCCGGATCGTCCGCCGCATCCTGGAAATGCGCCAACTGATGGTGCAAGAGGCGGAAACACGGCGGTGGCGACCTCGCCGCAAGCAGGCTTCACCGGGACGGGCAGCATGACCGTGGCAGGGCTCGACCACACGGCGACGTTGTTGGGCAATGGGATGGTGCTCGTCGCTGGTGGGTTCAGTGGCGCACCTCTTTCGAGCGCGGAACTGTACCAATAGCACCCTCATCGATCGCCAGCACGCCCGCGCCACGAATGGCGTCGTGTTTGAGCGCGATAAGCGCCTGGTTCGCCTCGGCCAGAGAGAAGGTCTGCACGTGAGGGCGCAGACCAAGGCGCGCGGCCTCGGCCAGGAACTCGCGGCCGTCAGACCGGGTGTTGTTGGCCACCGAGCGAACCGCACGCTCGCGGTAGATGAGCTGGTAGGGAAAGCTCGGGATGGGCGACATGTGTATGCCACCCAGAACGAGGGTGCCGCCCGCATCCAGCGCGGCCAGGGCTGGCGGTACGATTTCGCCCGCGGGCGCGAAGATGATGGCTGCGTCCAGTTGGACCGGCGGCGTATCCACCGTGCCGCCCACCCAGGTCGCGCCCAGCTCGGACGCCAGCGCCTGGTGCCGCTCGCGGTCGCGCGTGCACACGTACACCTCGGCGCCGCGGCCGCGCGCCACCTGGATGGCGATGTGGCCGGCGGCGCCGAACCCGTACAGGCCGAGGCGCGCACCAGCCCACGCGTCGATGCCGGTGAGCTTGAGCGCGCGATAGCCGATGATCCCGGCGCACAGAAGCGGCGCCGCGGCCAGATCGGAAAGGTCGTCGGGCAGGGGATAGGTGAACGCGGCCGGCGCCTTGATCTCGGTCGCGAAGCCACCGTCGACTGTCCAGCCGGTGAAATCGGCCGACTCGCACAGGTTCTCGCGCCCCGCGCGGCAGAAGCGGCAGGCGCCGCACGTCCGGTGCAACCAAGCCACGCCCACCCGTTGCCCGAGGGAAAGCCCGGCGACGTCCGCACCTAACTCGGTCACCCGGCCCACCACCTGGTGCCCTGGAATCATCGGCGAACGCCGCGTTGGCAACTCACCCTCGACCACGTGCAAGTCGGTCCGGCAGATGGCGCAGGCCGCGACGGCAATGCGCACTTCACCCGCCGCAAGTCCAGGTGATGGCAGATCGCGTAACTTCAAGGGTTGCGTGGCAACCTGGGCCGGGGCCGACAAGACACAGGCTTTCATGGCGGAAAATCGACGAAATTGTACCACCGCGTGGCCGAACCGTTTCCCATGTTAAAGTCGCAAGACCAGTGAGCGAACAAGAAAAGAGCAAAGGGCTGGTAGCTGTCACAGGCGCTGCGGGCCATATCGGCGGCAATCTGGTGCGCGGCCTGCTGGCGCAGGGGCGGCGGGTACGGGCGCTGGTGCGCGAGCACACGGCTGGCATCGACGGCCTGGCGGTGGAGGTGGTTCGCTGCGACGTCACCGACGCCCCGGCCTGCCGCCGCGCTTTGGCCGGCGCTTCGATCGTTTACCATTTGGCGGCGCGCATCTCGGTGGGCTGGGATCCGCCCGGGCCGGTCGAGGCGGTGAACCTGGGCGGCACGCGCAACGTGGTCGAGGCGTGCCTGGCCTGCGGCGTGGAGCGTCTGGTGCATTTCAGTTCGATCCACGCCTTCTCCGCCGACCCGACCGACGGTGTGATCGATGAATCGCGCCCGCTGGTCGCCAAAGATTCGCAGGCGTTGGTCTACGACCGGACCAAGGCCGAAGGCGAACGCGAGGTGATGGCCGCGGTGGCCCGCGGACTGGACGCGGTCGTCGTGAATCCTTCGTCGGTGATTGGCCCCTACGATTTTGCGCCATCGGCTGTGGGCGAGGTCTTGCTCGACCTCTATCACGGTCGCTTCCCAGCGCTGGTGGGTGGGGCTGGCTTCAACTGGGTCGACGTGCGCGATGTGGTCGCCTCGGCCTTGCTGGCCGAGTGTCGTGGCCGCAAGGGCGAGCACTACCTGCTCACCGGTCATTGGCTCGCTGTCGTCGAACTCGCCCGGCTCTGGGGCCGGGTCTCGGGCGCCAAGATCCCGCGTCTGGTCGTGCCCATGAGGCTGGCGCGCGCGGCAGCGCCCTTCGCCGCAGCTTGGGCCAGGCTGTGGGGGCGGCGGCCCCTGTTCACTTCGGACTCGCTGCGCGTGCTGCGCAATCATCGCCACATCAGTCATGCCTGCGCCAACGCCGAGCTGGCGCACAACCCGCGGCCGTTGGAGGAAACCCTGCGCGACACCTGCCAATGGTTCAGGCAGGCCGGCAAGCTGGCATGAGCGAGCCGAGGCTGTACATTTGGCTGCTGGGGGCCTGGGTCGTCGTTGCGCTCGCGGTGGTGCCCTATCTGCTGCTGCGGCCAGCGCCCTACGGCCGCCACGGACGGGCGGGGTGGGGACCGGTGGTCAAGGCGCGCCTGGCCTGGGTTCTCATGGAGCTGCCGTCGCCGCTGCTCATGACTGTCATGTTCTGCCTCGGCGATCGCCGTACCAACTTGCCCGCACTGGCGGCTCTGGCGCTGTGGCTCGGGCACTACGTCTACCGCACCTTTGTCTTTGCCTTCCTGCTCCCGTCCACCAGCAAACCCATGCCTCTGGTAGTGCTCGCCTCGGGGGCGTTTTTCAACGCGGTCAACGCCTATCTGAATGGTCGCTGGCTCTTTGCCCTTTCGCCGGCGCGGCCCGCGGCTTGGTTGTGGAGCGTTCCTTTTCTCGTCGGCGTGATTCTGTTCGCTGCAGGGTTTTTGACCCACGTCTTGGCGGATCGCGAGTTGCGACACCTGCGCTGGCAGTCGGGCGGCGCGTACGTGGTTCCGCACGGCCCGCTCTTTCGCCGGGTGTCCTGCCCCAACTATTTTGGCGAAATGATCGAATGGGCAGGCTGGGCCATAGCCACGTTCTCGTTGCCGGGACTGGTTTTCGCTTTGTGGACCGCGGCCAACCTGGTGCCCCGCGCGCTCAAACACCACGCCTGGTATCGCGCCAGCTTTGCCGATTACCCACCGGCGCGGAAAGCGATCATTCCGTTCGTGCTGTGAAATTGTTTGCTAGTGAGACGAGGTGCACGGCAGCCGTGGCTGGCACCCACCGGTGGGGCCGCAGTATCCGCTGTAGCACATGGCGTCCCCGGTGCAGCTCACGCCGTTGGCGGCGTAATTTTGACAGAGACTTGCCACGCAGACAGCGCCGGGCTGGCACTGGGCACCGACCCCGGTGCCGCAAGGCTGCTTGGCGGCGGGAATTGCGGTGCAGGTTCCGCTGAGCGCCGCGATCCCGGTGCCTGTCAGACAGTAGGTTCCGGTCGCGCAAGCTTCAGGGAAGCCGGGTTTGCAAGCTCCCCCTGCCGGGTATGTGCCGGTCGTGACGCATGTCCAAACCAGTTTCTGGCTGATGAGATCGACATGGTCCGCGACGCACGAAACCCCTGGGGCACAGAGAGTTCCCGCAACCGGATCGCAAGTGGCGCCCGCGGCAGCGCTCAAGGCGTCGACGGCGTTGCGACAGGTGCCGGAGATCTTGTTGGTATCGTCCTCACCCAGGCAAAGCAGGCCGGGACCGCAGGGCGGCGAACCGTAGTCGCAACTATCGCCGGCCGTGGCCGGCTTCACGCAGAGACTGGTTTCGCTGGAGCATTGCAGTCCGTCGGCGCAATCGCCGTCGGCCGAACAGGCTTGGCCCGCACTCAACAGGGGAACGCAGGTACCGGGACAGGTGCCGCTGCTCGATTGGCAGAGGGCGCTGCCCGCACACTCCTCGTTGAGATCGCAGTTGCCACCCAGAGGCACCAAGCCATCCAGTGCGGCCAGGCAGGCCGGCTGGTCGCGCGTGAGCAGCCCATCGCAAGTGAGGCTGCTGATGGCGTCGAGGCAGGCCTGGGCCTTGGTGCCATCGTATCTGATGGTGCCTGCGGTGATCTCCTGGGGCATTAGCGCGAAGGTTCCGTTCTCGAGTCGCTGGGTGGTCAAATCCACACAGTCCGTGCCGCCGAAAAAGAGGGAGAAGAGCGGTCCCAGGCAGTTCTGATACGCCGTGCAGATAGCTGCGGCATACTTGGCGGGCAGCGCATCGAAGGCGATGCCTCCTCCGGTGGAGCCGCTGTCATTGCTGGCGGGCAGCGCGTCGGTGGCGGGAGGCCCACTATTGCCCGTGCAGCTACTGCCGCTACAGGCAAGAAAGAGTCCGGTCACAAGCAAAGACGTGGTGGACAGACGCAGCTTTGACATTGGGCCTCCAAGTTAGCCCTATCAGGGTAACACGGATGGCGGCACACCTCTGAATGTTCTCCTGCGGCCAAGGGGGTGGTAGGCTCGCCTACCTACAATGAAAGATCCGTTGCTTCGGTTTGGTGTTGCGCTCGAAAGCTCGTTGCTACGGGAGGTCGATGCTTTGGTACGTCAGCGCGGGGGCACTCGCTCCGAGCTGTTCCGGGACTTGTCTCGAGCCGAGGTTGGGCGGGCTAAGGTGCGCGAGGCCGTAGAGGCGGTCGGCACGCTCACGTTGGTTTACAACCATCACGTGCGCGACCTCAGCGAAAGATTGACCGAGCTCCAACATCAACTGGGCGAACAGGTGCGCGCCACGCTGCACGTTCACATCAACCACGATTTGTGTCTTGAGGTTCTCGTCATGCGTGGCCGATCCGACCGCCTGCAATACATCGCCGACCGCCTTTTGGCTCTTCGGGGTGTAAAACAGGGTGGCATCGAAATCATCACCGGCATCGGCGAACCCGGCCACTCGCACGCGTACCCCGGCGCAGGTGAAGTTGCCCCGTCCGCCTCATCGGCGCGGGCACGGGGCGGGCGGCGTGCAAAACCGAGAACGCTCGATCCGCAGGAACCGCCCGCACACCCGCATCATCATCGAGGCCACGCGGGTAGCGGGTAGGAACGGGTATGCCTGTCTACTGTTGAGACAAGGAAAACCGAACCGGCACGACGACCTTACTTGCAACGGGTACTCCGGAGGCTTGCGCGGGTTCAAATGTCCATCCGCGGACTGCGTCGATGGCGGCCTGGTCCAGCAAGGGGTGGCCGCTGCTTTTGAGTAGAGAAACCCGCAGTGCCCTGCCGTCACGACTCACGGCGACGGTCGTTTCAACCACGCCCTCTTCGTGTCTTCGCCTCGATGCGATTGGGTATTCGGGCGGCGGATTGCTTCGGTAGCGCGGCGTTGCGAGCACGGTAATTGGCCCGGGCCCAGGCCCGGCAGCGGTCGGCGCTGCAGGCGCGATTGGCAAACCAGAAGTCTGGCCCTTGGTGTCCTTCAGCAGCGCTGTTTCGGCGGCGACGGGAAGAGCCACTTCGCCGTCAGGCGACACGTCGGTTGACGGGCTGATGGCGATAGCGGGCGGATCGGAACGCGGCGGCGCGGGGGACTTGGGGCGCGTCCGCGCGACGGAGGCTATGGTCTTGGCTGGTATCGGGGGTACCGGCGGCTCGTTCAAACGCGCAGGAGGGACGTCGCGTATCGGATCGGGCTTGGCTTCGACAAGATCCACCACGACATTCTCCGCCGCAGCCTGTTTCTGCAGTGAACGTGTCAGGAAGACCGCGCCCAGTCCGAATAGCAGCGTGTGACAGATCGCCGAGGTAAGAAGGCTGACGACATACCGCCTGCGCAGGACGGGGGCAGCGCTTACTAAGGGCATCGGCCACGTCACTCGTCTCAATAGTGAACCGTGAGGCCCGCCCGGACCTGGAAAGGCTCGCAAGGGTGAAGATGGACATCGTCCACGCCAGCCGCCGGCTCTCCTTGCAAGCGCGACTGGTAGTAATACGCAATGTCATCCGACTTTGAATCTAGCAGGTTGAGCACATCCACGGCGACCTCGTACCGGCTGTAGCGATAGCCGACCCTCGCATCTACGATCAGCGAATCCGGTTGCCGCACGCTATTGTCCTCGGCGATGGGCTGCGAGCTGAAATAGCGAAGACGCGCGCTGCCGAAAATCCCGGTGGGCGCTCCGACGGTCGCCACGCCCGACACCACGGCCGGGATGGCATTTGGTATGTATCCGCCCAATGGATCGTTGAGGTAGCGAGCGTGAGTCAGCGAAACGTCCGCGGTCAGCGTGAGCCACGAAGTCGGCTTGTAGAAGTTGGCCCACTCCACGCCGTACTTACGGCTCGGGCCGTTGGCTTCCGTGTCACCGGTATCGCCGTCGAATGTCAGTTCCGAATTCGACTGCAGAATCCAGAGAGACAGCGTGCTTACGAGCCCCGGCAGGATCGAGGTGCGCATTCCGAACTCGGCGCCCTTGGTGCGCACGAGCAGGGGCGCTTTGAACTGCGGAGCCAGGTCGGCGGCGGAAACCGTCGCAATTACGCCGCGTGCGTCGTTGCTGTGAAAGCCAGTGCCGAGGCTCAGGTAGAACTCGGTCTTCTTCCATGGCCCGAAGATCAAGCTCGCCTTGGGATTGACGATGCCGGACATCTTGCTTCCGGAATTCGCGGCAATGTTGGCGTTGACATCGACGGCAAAAACGTCCGCCCGAACGCCAAGATTGGTCCTGAACCAATCGGCCCATTGAATCTGGTTGTTGCCGTACACGCCGGTGCTGAATTCTTCGATCCGGTCGTCAATGTACACACCCACCACCTGTCGATTGGCGGTGTGGTCGAGGCCCGAAAGCGGAAGGTAGTCGTTGCGGACTTGCACGCCCAGAATATTGACGACGTCCTTGCCAAACCATGTTTGGTTCCATGCCCGTTTCAGATCGGCCCCGGTGACATAACGGCGATCGATTTGCTCGAATTGATCGCCATTCGTCTGATCGTTCAGGAAATAGGTAAAATTGGAGAATAGATTCATTCTGTAATAGAAGCCGTACAAGGTCAGGTTCGTCATGCCATTGTCGTTTTGGCGCGTCCAGTTGAATGACAGGGCGCCCCGGCCCGTGTTCCCGCCATCGGATGGATCCAGCGCGCCAAAGCGCGAGATGAGTCCTTGAGTAATAGCCCGCTGGGCTACCTGGTCGGTAGCATACCAGTTCGGAGCAACGTAGACGCTGGCAGTGAGGCTGTACTGGTCATTGGAATTGATCCAGTGGTAACGCAAAAGACCATTCCAGCGATTGGAGTTCTCGGGGACCACCCACGGTCCGTTGTAATGATTGTATTCTAGAGCGTAGAGCAGCGTACCCGGGCCAACGGTCGGCGATTCCGCCACCAGTGTGCGTGCAAAAGCGAACTCACCGCCCTGTAGGTTGATAGTGCCTTGCGGGAGGGTATTCACCAGATGAACATCGGCCGCGCCCGCGCCTGAAAAATCCCCCACCTCCGAGTAGAACGGCCCCTTCCTGTAGTCGATGAAGTCTACCAATTCGGGGATCATGAAGTTCAGATCGGAGTAGCCTTGTCCGTGCGCATGGGAGGGCAGGTTGACTGGTACGTCGTCCACCGAGAAGGCGAAGTCGGTTCCGTGGTCCAGGTTGAACCCGCGTAGGAAGTACTGGTTTGCCTTGCCGTCGCCGGAGTGCTGGGTGACCACCAGGCCAGGCACGGTTTCCATCAATTCACCGCGACGGAGCAGCGGCAGGTCCTTGAGATCCGCCTCGCCTATCGCGCCCTCTGAGGCGCCGACTGCGATTCCTAGTATGTCTTCCGCGCGTCCGTGCACCACGACCTCAGGCATCTGGGTAACCTTGCCGGTTTCGGTGGGCAAGGCAACAGGCTGATTGTTCACAGTTGCGGCGCCATCGGCTGTTGCGGCCGATGCTTCATTTTGGCCGCCGTCCTGCCTCTGCACGGTTGCGGCATCGCCGGGTGTCGGCGCCGGTTTTTCATCTTGGCCGGCGTCCTGCGCCCACAGGGAAGGCCCGATGCCCAGGGTGGCGCCTACCACCATGACCACCACGCGTCGGCGAAAGGCCCGACCATGGAAACGGTTTGATGCGACGTTCATTGCAATTTTCCTCGACGTAAACCTGGAAACGACAACGATGTGAAGAGCAGTAGCACGAAAGAATAGAAAGATGCCACAGGATTCTGATCCTCGTCCATCCGGGGCTCCTCCTTGCACGCGGGGAAGTAGATTATCTCGCTGGAGTCACGCCTGGCTCCGTCGGAGCGGCTGACGTTGCAGGAGCGAGTGCAGCCGGACCGTCGACGTTGATGGCGAACTTGCGCACGCCCGCGCGTTTCACCAGATCGATGATGTGGACCACGCTGCCGTGGGAAACCACTTTGTCCGCGGCAATGATTGCCTGCAGATCGGCGTTCTTCGGCAGTTCGGACGCGATCTGCCCGGCCACCTGGGCTTCGTCGGAAGGCTCACCGTTGAGGTAGATCTGACCATCCTTGGTCAGGGTCAAGGCGAGGGTGGTCCGCACTTGGTCGTTGCCGGAAGCGGCCTTGGGCAGCTCGACCTTGATGGACGGGTGCGTGATGTAGCTCGTGGTCACCATGAAGATGATCAGAAGAACAAGCGTGATGTCGACCAGCGGGGTCACGTTGATTTCGGTGATCATGCGCCCCGAATCGGTGTCCTCGAATTGGCTTGCCGCACCCGCCATGGGACTAACCCTCGTCGACCTTGCCTGAGTCCTGGGGTTCGGTGTCGCGGGCGCCGGTCAGGATCAGGTGTGCCATGACGTCCACGCGGCCCATGGTCCGCCTGACCCTGCCTTGAAAGATGTTGAACGCAATCACCGCGGGAAGCGCGACCATAAGGCCGACGGCGGTTGCCACCAGCGCCTCGGCGATGCCGGTCATGACCACACTGGCGCCTCCACTTTGATTTTTCGCCAAGTCGGCAAATGCCTTGATGATGCCAAGGACCGTTCCGAACAACCCGATGAACGGGGCATTGTTGCCCAGCGTTCCCAGGATGCCCAGGTGCCTTTCCAGGGCGAGGCGCTCGCGCGAACGGGCGCTGGCCATGGCCTCAATCACGGCAGTCTTGCCGCGGGCAAGCTTGTCCAGGCCGACCAAAGCCACGCGCACCTCGGGCGAGCGAGGCGCGCCGAGGAGTTCACGAGCGGACTTTTCGTCACCAGCGTCGAGTGCCTTGCTCAGCTTGTCGCCGAGCGTATCGAATTCGGCCAGGCGGCCCGACATGGCGATACCACGTTCGACCATGACTGCAACCGACACGATGGACAGCAGGGCGAGAAGCCACAGGACCCATTCCGACCCGAGCAACGTGAACGCGAGAATGTGTTCGGTGATGTGCATGATTCTCCTTCGCTGGGTAGTAGCATGATGCTATCAAAACGTGTTATCAAAGAAAAGAAGATCGATCCTTGCTTTGCGCGGACCGACGCGTCTGCCTGCCACCTATGCGGCGGCGGTCGAAGGCTGGAGGGAGAGATGATTGAGATGTGGCACGACGTGGCCAATGCGTGTTACGAACTGAGATGGGACAATTCGTCGTTTCGTGCTGCGGAGTCAAGGCTGGCCGGTCATGCACATCCCTGGCGGATTGCCGGGCTTGGCGGCGTTCGTGGCGCCTTTCGCCGGTCCTTGGCCTGACGGGCTCGAAAGTGTCGCGGCGAAACTGGGTTTCGCCGGGCAGGGCGCATCGGCGATCCGTAGGTGAGAGTCTGGAAGGTTCCCGTGCGCAGATGTGCGGGTCGCGCTGGCACCTGGAGCGATCGAGACTATTGCCGAGCTGTTGTTGTGGACTGGTGGATCCAATCAAGGTAGGGCGCGCTGCCGGCGGCCAGGGACAGGGCGATGATCTCGGGTACCTGGTACGGATGAAGAGTGGCGATGCGGTCGCGGAGCGCGGAAAACAAATCGAGCCGAGTCTTCATGAAACACAGCACCTCGGCTTCGTCGCGGCGCTTGCCTTCCCAGTGATAGATGGAGCGCAGGCCGGGCAGGATGTTCGCGCAGGCGACCAGCCTTTCGTCGACCAAGGTACTTGCGATGCGGCCTGCCACGTCGGCATCGGGCGCGGTTATGAGCACGACGACGAAGTCAGCAGGGCAGGGCGCGGTTGGGTCAGGGCTTGCCATGGCGTGATTGTAGCCTCGCTTTTCCGAGACGGAACCTGGCTGGCGTTAAGGCTTGAAAAGGCAATGAGTTTTCTATATACGAGGCCAAGCGGGAACGCGGGTGCGGCAGGCTCTTCGACGTCGGGGTGGCGACCGATCAGTGACAGACCAGCGAAGATGAAGGACAACATGGCCGAGACTCAGGAAAGCGTCATCCGGGAGATCTGCGGACGGTTCGGCAACGACCCGACGCGGGTGATGGACATCCTGCTCGAAGCGCATCGAAGGCTGGGCAGCGTGCCGGCCGAAGCGGTGGATGCCATCGCGCGGGCGGTGTCGATGCCGCGGGTGGAAGTCGAGAGCACGCTGTCGTTCTATGCGTTTTTCTCGCCCAAGCCGCGCGGGAAGTTCGTCATCCGCCTATGCAACGACATCATCGACCAGATGCACGGCGCGGATCGCGTGGGCCGCGCCTTTCGCGAGGAGCTGGGCATCGACTTCGGCCAGACCACGGCCGACGGGCTGTTTTCCCTGGAGCACACGCCTTGCATCGGCATGTGCGATCAGGCGCCGGCGGCACTCATCAACGACAAGGTCGTCACCAATCTGTCGAGCGACCGCGCGCGCGAGCTGGTCGAGGCCCTGCGTGCGAGCGGTGACGTCGAGCACCTGAAGCTGACCTTGGGCAACGGCAACAACAGCCATCCCTTGGTGCGTTCCGTGGTCAGGAACAACCTGCGCGAGCGTGGACCGGTGATCTTCGCGCCCTTGGCCCGTGGTACGGCCCTGCGCAAGGCCCTGGCGGAAAGCGCCACCGAGGTCATCAAGAACATCAAGGTTTCCCGTCTGCGCGGGCGCGGGGGCGCGGGCTTCCCCACCGGCATGAAGTGGGAGTTCGCGCGCGCCGCGGCGGGCGAGAACAAAGTCGTGGTGTGCAACGCCGACGAGGGCGAGCCGGGCACCTTCAAGGATCGCGTGATCCTCACCGAGGCCGCGGATCTGGTCTTCGAGGGCATGACCATCGCCGGTTACGGCGTGGGCGCGGCCACCGGCATCGTCTACCTGCGCGGCGAATACGCCTACCTGCTCGCTTTTCTGGAAAGCCTGCTCAAGGAACGCCGCGAGGCCGGCCTGCTCGGTCGCAACATCCTAGGCAAGCAAGGCTTCGATTTCGACATCCGCATCCAGTTGGGCGCGGGCGCCTACATCTGCGGGGAAGAGACCGCGCTGCTCAGCTCGTGCGAAGGCAAGCGCGGCGATCCCAAGAATCGACCGCCCTTCCCAGCGCAGTCGGGGTACATGGGGCGGCCCACGGTCATCAACAACGTGGAGACCTTCTGCTGCGTGGCCCGCATCTTGGAGAACGGGCCGGGCTGGTTCAGTTCCATCGGCACCAACGACAGCACCGGCACCAAGCTGTACAGCGTGTCCGGCGACTGCGACCGGCCGGGCGTGTATGAGCTGCCTTTCGGCGCCAAGGTCAGCGACCTGCTCGCCATGGTGGGCGCGCAGGAGACTGCGGCGGTGCAGGTGGGCGGCGCTTCGGGACAGATGATCGGCCCCAAGGACTTTGCCCGCACCTTGCGCTTCGACGACCTGGCCACCGGCGGCGCGGTGATGATCTTCAACCGGCAGCGCGACGTGCTCAAGGTGGCCGAGGCGTTCATGGACTTCTTCTGTGAAGAAAGTTGCGGCTACTGCACGCCCTGCCGGGTGGGCAACCGCTTGCTGCGCGAGCGCCTCGGGCAGGTGGCCGACGGCAAGGGAAGCCCGGAGGATCTCGCGTATCTGCAGAAACTGGGCGAGACCGTCAAGGCCACCAGCCGCTGCGGCCTGGGCCAGACCTCGCCCCAGCCGGTGCTCACCACCCTGCGATCGTTCCGGTCGGAATACGAGCGACGGGTGCTGACGCGCCCGGCGGATCTGCTGCCCAGTTTCGACGGGACTGCCGCGGTGGCGGTGGCCGAGTCGCTGGCGCAGCGCCGGTCGGTCTACTTCGGGAAGTGAAAGGGACACCATGAGCGGCGAAATCACCTTCACCATCGACGGCGCGCAAGTGCGCGGCCAGGCCGGCCAGACCATCCTGCAGGCCGCGGCGCTGTCCAACATCTACATTCCCCACCTGTGCGCCAAGCGCGGCTTGACTCCCTGGGGCAGTTGCCGCGTGTGTACCGTGCTGGTCAACGGCCGGCCGCAGGCGGCGTGCATCCAGCCCATTGCAGAGGGCATCGTGGTCGAGAACGACACCGAGGCTCTGCGCGACATGCGCCGCGAACTCATCGAGATGCTGTTCGTCGAGGGCAACCACTTCTGTCCCTTCTGCGAGAAGAGCGGCAACTGCGAGCTGCAAGCCATGGGCTATCGCCTGGGCATGCTGGCGCCGCAGTACCCGTACTTCTTCCCGGTGCGCGACGTGGACGCCAGCCACCCCGACCTGTTCCTCGACCGCAACCGCTGCATCCTGTGTGCGCGCTGCGTGCGGGCTTCGCAAGAGCTGGACGGCAAGCACGCGTACGGCTTCGTGGGTCGCGGCGCGGACAAGCACGTGGCCGCCAACGCGCGCACCGGGCTGGGCGGGACCGACGCGGCGGCCAGCGACATGGCCAGCGAGATCTGTCCGGTTGGCTCGCTGATGAAGAAACGGGTGGGCTACGCGATCCCGATCGGGCAGCGGACCTACGACGCCAAGCCCATTGGATCGGAAATCGAGCAGGGCGCCAAGCCGGCGCAGGCAGGAGGGGCGCGATGACCGCCGCCAAGCCCAAGATCGCCACGATTTCTCTGGCAGGATGCTTCGGCTGCCACATGTCCCTGCTCGACATCGACGAGCGCATCCTAAAGCTGGTCGAGCTGGTGGACTTCGACAAGTCGCCTATCAACGACATCAAGGAGTTCACCGGCCGCTGCGCGGTGGGAATCATCGAGGGCGGCTGCTGCAACGAAGAGAACGTGCACGTGCTGCAGAAGTACCGGCAACATTGCGACACTTTGGTGGTGATCGGCGAGTGCGCGACCATGGGCGGCCTGCCGGCCATGCGCAACGGCATCCCGCTGCAGGAGTGTCTGGCGGAAGCGTATCTGCACGGGCCCACCGTCCACAATCCCAGCCAGAAGATCCCCAACGATCCGGAGATCCCCTTGCTTCTCAACAAGGTCTATCCCTGTCACGAGGTGGTGAAGATCGATTACTTCCTGCCCGGCTGCCCGCCCTCGGCGGACACCCTGTGGGAATCGTTGGTGGCCTTGCTGACTGGCAAGCCGGTGAAATTGCCCTACGGGCTCATCAAGTACGATTGAAGCGTACCAAGGAGTGTGACGTGAGCGTCATCAAGCGAGTGGTCATCGAGCCCGTTACCCGCGTCGAGGGTCACGGAAAAGTCACCATCCTTCTCGACGAGGCCGGCAAGGTCGTGCAGGCCCGCCTGCACGTGGTGGAGTTCCGCGGTTTCGAGCGGTTCATCCAGGGGCGGCTCTACTGGGAGGTGCCGGTCCTTACCCAACGCCTGTGCGGCATCTGTCCGGTCAGCCACCACCTGGCTGCGGCCAAGGCCATGGACGTCATCGTGGGCGGCGAGAAACTGACGCCCACGGCGGAGAAGATGCGCCGCCTGATGCACTACGGGCAGATGTACCAGTCGCACGCGCTGCACTTTTTCCACCTGGCATCGCCCGATCTGCTGTTCGGGTTCGATGCCGATCCCGCCATCCGCAACGTCATCGGCGTGGCGGCCAAGTATCCCGAGCTGGCTGTGCAGGCCGTGATGATGCGCAAGTATGGCCAGGAGATTATCAAGGCCACCGCGGGCAAGAAGATCCACGGCACCGGCGCCATTCCCGGCGGGGTAAACAAGAACCTGAGCGTCGCCGAGCGCGACGTCTTGCTCAAGGAAGTGGACCAGCAGCTCACGTGGGCGAAGTCGGCGGTGAAGATCGCGCGCGAGTACACCACCGCCCACCTCAAGGAACTGCTCCCGTTCGGCTCGTTCGACTCCAACCACCTGTCGCTGGTGCGCGCCGACGGCGCCATGGACCTGTATCACGGCAACCTGCGTGCGGTGGATGCCCAGGGCAAGAAGATCTTCGACCAGATCGACTACCAGAAGTACGTGGACTTCATCGCCGAGGACGTGCGCGACTGGTCGTATATGAAGTTCCCCTTCATCAAGAAGCTGGGAACGGAATCGGGCTGGTACCGGGTGGGTCCGCTGGCGCGTCTCAACACCGTGGATTTCATCGACACCTCGGCCGCCGAGGAGGCCCGCAAGGAGTTCCGCGCGGTCACGGGTGGCAAGACCAACAACGTCACCATGGCCTATCACTGGGCGCGCATGGTCGAGTTGCTGCACTCGATGGAGAAGATCCAGGCCCTGCTCAATGACAAAGATCTGCAGGGCAGCGATCTGGTGGTCAAGGGCCAGCGCCGCGAGGAAGGCGTGGGGCTGATCGAGGCGCCGCGCGGGACGCTCTTCCACCATTACCGTGTCGACAAGAACGATCAGGTGGTGATGGGCAATCTGATTGTCTCCACCACCCACAACAACGAGCCGATGAACCGCGCGGTGACCAAGGTGGCGCAGGATCACCTGTCAGGCGTGGAGATCACCGAGGGTCTGCTCAACCGGATCGAGGTGGCCATCCGGGCCTACGATCCCTGTCTGTCCTGTGCGACCCATGCGCTGGGGCAGATGGCGCTGGAGGTGAGCGTGGTCGATTGCGAGGGCAAGATCCTCGATCAGAAGAGTCGGTGATGAACGACGCTGGGTTGCACATTCTGGTCTACGGCTACGGCAATCCTGGCCGGGGCGACGACGGGCTAGGGCCGGCGCTGGTCGCCGCGCTGGAGGCGTTGGGCGCGGACGGCCTGGACTGCGAGTCCGACTATCAACTCGCCATCGAGGACGCGGCCAGCCTGGCCAAGTACGACGTGGTGGTCTTCGTCGACGCCGACGCCGGCGGGCCGGAGCCGTTCTGGTTCGAGCGCGTGCAGCCCACCCGTCAACTGAGCTTTTCCAGCCACAGCGCCACGCCCGCCCAAGTGGTGGGCCTGGCGCAAGAGATGTTCGGGGCGCAGGTGAAAGCCTACACGCTGGGCATCCGCGGCTACCATTTCGGTGAGCTTGGCGAGTCGCTGTCCGAGCAGGCTCGCAGCAACCTCGCGCTTGCGCTAGCCTTCGTGACGCGAGCGGTGCGCGAGCAGCACTTCGATGAATACACGAGGCAGTTCGGTGTCGATTCTGGTCGCGGCTGTGCCTGCGGCCCCCAGCCAGAGGCCTGAGCGATGAAAAACGGAAAGTACCTGATCCTTTGTGTCGACGACGATGGCGACATCCTTGAGGCGCTGCGGTTGCGGCTGGAGAAAGCCGGCTACCTGACCGCCACGGCGCTTTCCGCCGAGGAAGGGCTGAAGAAATTCAAGGAAAACCAGCCGGACCTCATTATCGTGGATCTGATGATGGAAGAGATCGACTCGGGCACCGGCCTGGTCAAGGAGCTGAAGCTGGCGGGCAACCGCGCGCCCGTGCTCCTGCTCAGCTCGCTCGGCGATTCGCTGACCATCTCGGCCAGCACGCGAGAACTGGGGCTGGACGCGGTCTTCCAGAAGCCGGTCAACTTCGAGGCCATGCTGAAGACCATCAAGGCGAAACTAGGGCAGTGATCTCTCGGCCTCGATAAGGGCCGCGCTACAAACCCAGCAGGAGTCGCACCTCATCGGCCAGCGCCAAACTGGCGGTCAGCCCCGGGGATTCGATGCCGAAGAGGTTGACCAAACCAAGGACGCCATGGACGGCCGGACCCTGGATGACAAAATCGGCGTCAGGGGCGCCGGCCGGGACGATCTTGGGACGGACGCCGGTGGTGCCAGGGGCCAGATCGCCGTCGGCCAGCGCTGGGTAGTAGCGGCGGACGGTGCGGTAGAACGCCTGCACACGGCTCTCATCGAAACTGTAGTCCACGGTGTCCACCCAGGTCACGTCAGGCCCGAAGCGGGCTTGCCCGGCCAGATCCAGCGTGAAGTGTATGCCCAGGCTTCCGGGCACGGGTACCGGGTAGACCAGGCGGGAAAAGGGGGCGCGGCCGCGCAGGACGGCGTAGTGGCCCTTGGCGAAGTAGGCCGTCGGGATGGCCGTGGCCGGCATGCCTTGGATCGAGTGCGCGACGGCGGGCGCCCAGGCACCGGCCGCATTCACCACCATGGATGCGAGCAACGTTGAAGCGCCGTTCCCGCCGGTTGAAAGCACGATGCCGTCATCGACCACGCGGCCGCCGAGCAGGGTCGTGCCCAGCGCAAGCTGCGCGTCCGCGGCTTCCGCGTCCCGGCGCAGGGCCCGCATCAGCTCATCGCTGCTCAGGATGCCGGTGGAGGGCGAATGGAGGGCGCACACGCCGGCCAGCGCCGGCTCCAGCGCGCGCAGTTCCGTGGCGTCGAGCCAGGTCAGATCGCTCACGCCGTTGTGCTCGGCCTGAGAACGCAGCTTCACCAGCAACGGGATCTCTTCTCCCCGCGTGGCCACCAGCAGCTTGCCCAGGCGCCGGTGCGCGATCCCGTTCTCTTCACAATACCGGTACAGCGCCTGCCGTCCCGCCACGCACAGCCGCGCTTTGTGCGACCCGGGCGGATAGTAGATCCCTGCGTGGATCACTTCCGAGTTGCGCGAACTGGTGTGGCGGCCGATGCCGGGCTCTTTCTCGATCACCACGACTTCCTGGCCCGACCGTGCCAGGGCGCGCGCCACGGCCAGACCCACCACGCCGGCACCGATGACTGCGACTTGCACACGATCCATCTTGCCGAACCATCACAGGCCGATCACGGCACGCGCAGCACCTTGCGCGCAAACCACCAATAGCTGGAGAGAACCGGATTGGCCACGCGGGTAATGATCGGGTGGTCGAGTCCAGGAAAACGGATGCTGCCAGTCAGAGAAGCTCCGTCCGTCGCATCGGGCAAGCGATTCCTCTGGACATGGCGGCGGTCGCGCACGACAGCCGGCAAGAGACGAAGGATCTCGCCGTAGCTGGCCAGCTTCTCGCGCAGCCAACCCTGGCGGGCTGCGAACACCAGCACCGCCAACTCGGCCCCGGCCAGGGCCGGCGCCGCGACCAACAGTCGCGCCAAAGGCCAGTCCTTGAGCAGAACCAGCCATCGATTGCGGTCGAGCAGCGCATATTTGCGCGCCGAAAACCGCTCGGTGTACTTGTGCAGAACCCGCGACCGTGGCACCAGCACGCAGTCGTAGCCAAGCTGGCGCAAGCGAATCTGCAGATCGCAGTCCTCGTGATAGAGGAAAAGCTTCTCGTCGAAATCTCCGGCCTGCGCCAGGGCATCCATGCGCAGCAGCAGCGCCGCACCCGAGGCAAAAGCCACGGAGCGGGGTTCCTGGTCGGGCTGCGCGCTGTCGACCGCCTGGCGGTATCCGCCGCAATAGCCGAACCCGCAAAAGTGCAACTCGTTGCCTGCGGTGTTGATGAGATGGGGCTCGCTGTAGAGCACGACCAGCGGTTGCACCGCGGCGACGTCCGGGCGGGTATCCATGACGGACAGGAGCGGCTGCAGCCACCCCGGCGTCACCTCGATGTCCTGGTTGAGCAGTAGCGCGAAAGAGGCTCCCCGCTCGCGGGCCCAGCGCAGGCCGATGTTGTTGCCCTCCGCAAAGCCGGTGTTTCGTGTTTGCGGCAGCAGGTGGAGGTTCGTCCAGGACTCCCCGATACGAGCCAGCTCGGCCAGGGTTCCGTCCGATGAAGCGTTGTCGACCACGACGATGGCGACATCGTCAAGGTTGGTGTGCTGTCTGAGCGTCGAGAACAAACCGTCGAGATAGCGCTCGGCCTGGTAGGTGACGACGACGATCGCGAGCTTCATGTTCGCTCGTGTGGAACGTCGGCCTTCACGGGCGTCGGTTCTACCGTCGTCGCGCCAGTCATGCGCTTGCCAGCAGCGTCCTCGTGGGCAAGCCGGTCGAGCTTCTCGCGCAGAAGACCAAGTTCCTGCGTCAGCGCGATCGATCGAACCTCGGTGCGCGACAAGGTGACCAACGTGTGGACGTGAAGCAGGGCCAGTGCGCCAGTGGCGATGGCGAAGAAGAAGTTGGAAGGCAGGGTGAACCCCATGGCGTGGGCCACCGACGTGGTGAGATCGGGCACGACGGCGAGCACCACCAGAGCGGCCAGCGAGAAGAAGACCCAGAGGCTGCTTTGGATCGTGATGCGCTCGCGCAGGACCAGGCGGAGCAGCAAGGTCGCGACCACGCAGCAAAAAGCTGCGAATAACCAGTACTGTTCGGCTTGTTGCATCGTCTTACAAGGTGCGGGGCTCGATGCGATGCCAGCTACGCGCGTAGGCCAGCAGGATCGCGACGGTCACTTTCAGCATGTAGTAGGGGGCGTGCAGAACGGAAATGCTGCTGGCGCCACCCTGGCGTTCTTTCATCGTCACCGGAACCTCGACTACGTGAAGCCCAGCCACTTTGGCCAAGACCAGCGCTTCGGGCTCCGGGTAGTCGTGCGGGTATGACCAATTGAACAGCCTCAGCGCGCGGTGGCCGTAGGCGCGATAGCCGGAGGTCGGGTCCGTGGTCTTCGTTCCGGTAACGAGCCCGAGCACCCAGCGCAGCCAGCCGCTGCCCACTCGCCGGGGCAAGGTGGACTGGAATCCCTCTCTTTGCAGGTAGCGACTTCCAACCACGATATCCGGCGGATTGGGCGCTTGCATCGCGCTGAGGAGTTTCTTCAGTTCGGAGGGCGGATGCTGGCCGTCACCGTCCATTTGCACGGCGCAATCGAAGTCCTCGCGCAAGGCAAGCCGCAATCCGGTCTGCACCGCGCCACCGATGCCGAGGTTGCGGCACAGCCGCACCACCCGGGCGCCGCGCTCGCGGGCGACTTCGGCGGTCCGATCGGTCGAGGCATCGTCGATGACCACAATCTCCAGCGAGAAGCCGTCTCGCTCAGCGACGGCGCGAAGCTCCGAGAGCAGCGGTGGCAGGCCGCTCTCTTCGTTCAGTGCGGGAACAACGACGAGGACGCGCATTCAGCGGGGGGAACCATATCACGACGCTTCGCCGGCTGTCCTTCCGTGTTCTTCGGCGGATTTGAAGATGGGGAGGGTCAAGAAGAAACAGCTCCCCTGTCCGGGCGCGCTTTCGACCCCCACCTGGCCGCCGTGGGCCTCGGCGATGCGGCGGACGATGGAAAGGCCGAGGCCCGTGCCGGTCTCCGAGCCTTTGCCCTTGGACAGGCGCACGAACTCCTGGAACAGGCGGGTCCGCGCCTCGGGTGGGATCCCGGGGCCGTCGTCCTGGACCTCGACACGCAAGCTGCCATGGTGCGCGTGCGCCCGAACCACGATGCTGCGGCCCTCGCCCGAATACTTGATGGCGTTGGTCACGTAGTTGACCAGCGCCTCGCGCAAAAGGCTTGCGATGCCACGCACCGGCGGCAAGCTGTCGGGCAACTCGGCCGTGAGAGACTGACGGCGCTGTTGTGCCAGGTCGACGTGCTCCTCGACCACTTCCCGCACGATGGCCTGCAGGTCGACGGATACCATGAGATTCGCCAGGGACTCGGTTTCCAGGTCCGCCAGGACCTGCAACCCACGCAGAAGTTCAAGCGCTCCCCGCAGGCGGTGGTCCGCGCGCGCAACCCACTGCCGCTGTTGTTCGGTCAGCGGGCCCCCGAGCTCGCTCGACAAGTTGTCGAGCAGGGTGGTCACCGCCCCGAGCGGGCTGCGCAGGTCGTGAACCACCACGTGCAGGAAGGAACGGCGCAGGTCGGCCAGACGCTCGGTTCGTAGAACGGCGTCGCGCAAGCGGCGCTCGCTTTCGCGCAGGCGAGCGGCGAGACCGGTGGCCAGGTAGGTTGTGGCCCCCGCCAGCAGGCCGTAGACGAAGAGCAGGGTCCACACCACGCGAAAATCGTCCTCGGTCCCGCCGAACACCGCGCCCAGGGGACGATGTCGGGGCAGCCAGCCGAACCATTCCCCGAGCACGAGAGCGGCCAGCATGAGGTAGCCAGCCGCCGCGTGCGCGAACGCCGCCCGTCGCGACAGCATCACCGAGGCGAAGATGGCGTGCAGGACGTAGAAGGCCAAGAAGGGCGACTGGCTGCCGCCCACCTGCCAGATGGTGAAGGTCAACACCAGATAGTCGAGCAGGATGGTGGCGCTGGCGATCCAGGCGAGGGAACGGGTGGCGGTGACGACGCGTTCCGGCCGGCGATAGGGCCGAACCGCGAAGAACACCGGCAAATTGCACAGGGCGAGAAAGACCGCGCTGCCGGCCAGGGCGCGCAGGTTGAGCCCCTCGATGCCCACCACATGAATGGCAAAGAGGACGCCGGTCAGGATGCCGGCGGCCGCCAGGAAGCGGAGGCGCGAAAAGAAGTAGAGCCGCTCGCCCAGCAACAGGCTGTGCGAGAGCAGGCCATTGCCACCTTCCCCGCCGGTGGCGGCGCCAGCGTCTAGTGCCCGATTCGCGGACGACACGATCGGAGATTACCACTGCTGGAGACAACTAGAGCACCGAACGGTTTGCCGGACCGAGTGAAAATGCGCAGTTGCGAGCGGCCCGAGGCGCGACGAGGGAGAATACTCGACGTATTTGACCGAGGAGCAACGAAGGGACGCGACGCAAATCCGCGATTTTACGACGGGAGGCAAAACCGTTCGGTGCTCTAGCTTCCTCCCCTCCGGCTCAGTGGTCTCCCCTCGTGTCTCTTTGTGCTCGGCTGCGGGCGGCTGCCGAGGTGAATGAACTCACCCCTTTGGTTGCGCTAATTGAGATGGATGGCCTCCCCGACGATTTCCACGTCGTCGGATGCGTCGATGCGCACGGCTCCTGCGCGGGCACGCAATTCGATCGCACCGGCAGAGATGCGCAGGTTGCCAGGAAGCTCGACCTGGGTGTCGGCCTGGAGCAGCCGGATCACCGGGCCCTGCTGGTTGCCGGTGATGTGCAACAAGGGCTGGCCGTTATTCGCGTTGATCTGTAGGGCTTCGTCGCGCTTCATATCGAGGCTCTGCGCGACCAGTTTGGGCGCCTCCGGCCGGCGGTTGAAGCCGTCGACCACGCCGATGACGATGGGGTCGGGCTGTTTGGGCAGTTTCAGCACGAGCACCTGGTCCAAAATGCGCACACTGAGACCGCTCAGAGTGACTACCCAGCTTTCATGGACGCATCCCCGAGCATCCTCGCAGCGCGCGCGGATCCGGCCGGTCAGGGTGGGGTGCCGTTCCTCGGTGCACACGGCGATCGCGTGACCCTCGGGCCACGCGGGTCTGGGCGGGGCCGCGAGCAGATTGTCGAAGACGGAACCTTGCTCTGTCGATGAGGACGAGTCTTCGTTCGTCGCAGTTCCGGCGTTTGGCAGGTCATACTTGGCGTTCTGCGAGCACATGGCAGGAGCCTCCTCGAGGTTTGACATTAGCTGCCACCCACGTCATCCGATCCGGCCGACGCGGCAAGCAGCCGATCGTGAATGGTCGGCGGCGATTGGTAGCGGATGGGAGGGTCGTGGTTGATGCGGGCTGCGATGGGGATGTTCTTGTGAATTCCGGGAATGAACACCCGTTGCAGGCCTTTGGTTCTGGCACAGTAGACGGCGGTGAATTTCTTTTCCGCGGGAAGAATGACCAGATTGGTGAGAAGCGGCGGCAACGCGGCCCGCTCACCCTCGACCTCGATTTCGATCGATGGCGCGGACGGGACCGTGAAGCTGATGGTGGGCTCGTCAGGATGCATCCCGATCAGGGTGACGGGTTGCCCGGGAAGCGGCGCGCTCACGACCATGCCCAGCGATGCTTCTTGCCGGTACCCGGCTGCCAGGTCAGGGTCCTTTTCAAGCTGGCGGCGCAGGTGGGCGGGAATGAAACCCCGCTGTGCCTCGGGCAGGGCCGAGTAGTCCGGTGGGGGAAACCAGGCGTCGACGCCCATGAACAGATATCGCGGGAAGGTCAGGCCGACGGTCCACTCGAAGCACCAGGGCAGGGGCTGCCGATACCACAGCTCCGGCTTTCGCGTGATCAGCCGCTCGGCGGTGAGCATGTCCGCAGGATCTTCCAAATTGGGCAACTCGACCCCTTCGATTGGATCGGGCAAGACGAGATAGCCCTTGCCCACCGGATTGCGCGGATACAGGCCGGGGTGATCGAACTGCATTCCGAGCGCGACGGTTCGCATGTAGTCCTGTTCGAGTTCGGCCGGAATGGGAACCCGGTTGTCGAGGCCGCCGTACGCGTTCTGATAGAGAAGCGGCATCTCGGTGAAGGGCTCCGGTCGGCCGAGGCGCGGTCGGCCCTGGCTCCACTCGACCGGCCGCCTGCCGAACACGGCGATTCGCTTGGCTGCGCGGCCGATCTGCGCCGACACGAACATCGAGGGCGTGGGACGCCCAACCGGAGCAAATGCCGAGCCTCGGATGACGACGTCGGTGCTCTGCTTGTCCAGCCAGTAGTCAGAACCGGGCGGGAAGCGCGGCTGCAGGTTCTCGTCGGACCAGAAATCATGCAGCAACGGTTCCGGCTGGCTGAGCGCTGTCGCTGTTCCTTTGATCTCGTAGGTCTGCTTGACCAGGGCAAAGGCAAACGCCGGCTCTGTCGCTGACCGTGGATCCAACCCCACCACGGCATCGTACAGTGGACGCACCGGCACGCGAGTCATAGCGGCATGCCCCAGCTTCCGGCGGGCGACGAGGATCCTGCATAGCCTGTGGTTGTCGATGTCGCGTGGCCGTCAGCCTGAAGGGTGGTTGTGTGCTGACCTGAAATTGCGCCCGTGTCGCCGGAGTAGTAGTTCACCGCTCCGCCGGCGGCCACGGCCTGTGTCTTTCGCTCTGCCAGCCGGCCGTTGCTGTCATAGGTCTCGGAGTGCTGGGAACTGCCGATTCCTATCGGGGATCCTACACTCAGTGTTGACTGGTCACTGGTTGTCGCCTTGGGACTGTCAGCATGGACGAGGCCAATTTGCGCGGGCCCCACTTGATACTCACGCTCGACTTTGGAGCCACCTTCGGATAACTGCTTCGACGAAAGCCGCAACCCCGCATATCCCGATCCGATCTCGACGCGCACAAGTTTTCCGTCGGCGGTAAGCGCCATCTTGGTTGCTCCGGAGAGGCATCCCAGGGCTGTCTTGAAGGCCCACTCCTTCCAGTTGGCGGCACCGACGAGTTCCTTGGCGAGGCCCTCGTACCCGCCCTTGAACCCATCGAGGCCCGAGACCACGCTGCCGAGGACACTGCAGACGAGCGCCCAGAGGCCAGCCGCAATATCGGCAGCGCTGAGTCCCACGCTGACCGTGTGAAGCGAGTTGAAAGAAGGGAAGCCATTGGGCAACGAGACCGGCGACGCGCAGCACAGCATGGGAAGCGGGACTGGGGGACCAGCAAGTTCAGTGCAACCGATCTGGGCGCCATTGGCTTTGACCTTGGAGGAAGAGAACATCACCTTTCGCTTGGAAAAAGCGATGATCAGCGGCAGATTGACGTTGGTAGGCGGAATCGTAACGTGGGGGATTGCGTAGCCGCAGTCGTGACTCTCCAACACGACGAACTGCGCTTTGTGAAACACCGTAGTGGTCAGTTTGTTCTGTTGCAGCGCAAGGCCGGGTGGCCACATCATGGGTGTGGGTGACTCGAAGCATGGCAGCCGGGGCAGGTAAACCGGCGGCGGAGGTGAGATCCCGTCGTGAATTGTCATGCCTGCCGGCCAGGGAAGACAGATGTCGCCCATCAATGAAACCTTGACCCTCATCGACGCCAATCCGTGCATCACGCTGCTCCCGAGAACCACCTGGGCTCCGTGCGCAGCTGGAATTCGCGCTCGTCACCCGGTTGAAACTGGAAATTGAAGGGCAGTCGGTACACGACATAAAAGCGCTGCTGATCCGGCAGCAGAACCAGCATATGTGGCATCAGGCTGCGACGGCCGATTCGCCCGTTCACTGTGTAGTCGGCCACAATGCCAAAATCCGGCATGGACATTTCCAGCACGGGTGTTGCCGCCAGAAGGTTATCGAGCCGAATTGTGGGTGCCATTGTGGGCACAGGAATGACCCAATCGGGATGGGCGCGATAGTTGACGGCAACAGGGATCTCGCGCTTGATTTCGGCAAGCGGCGGCGGGGGCGACAGTTTGGGATTCTCTCTCGCCGGGCGAGCGACCCACAGGGGAACGTCGATGGGAATCGTGGCCCAGCACATGGGCAAGGGCGCGTCCTCCCAGCGGGCAATCAGCGCGCGCGGATCTTCCAGGTTGGGCAGGCGGCGCACATAGCCCGCCGGGAGCAGGGGATAGCCACGCGGCGCTTTCAGCAAGTCCCCCAGTTCGCGCGCCATGCGCTCGGCGTCGAACCCGAGGCCGTGCTTGTTGCAGGTGTCGGACAGATCGAAGACCGACTCGCGGTCCAGGTTGATGGGAACCGTCCCGCCAAAGGCGCGGCTGTAGGTGAGCGGCATCTTCGTGAAGGGTTCGGGTCGCGAAGCAATCTTGCGATCGACCGCCCAGCACCGGTTGCCAAACACGAGAAGCTCGCGGCGCACCTTGCCCACGGTCAGTGCCACGGTCAGCGTGGACACCGGGCGCTCGCGCGAGGCATAGGCATGTCCCAGAACAATGACCTCCAGCGAGGCATCGGCACGCGGTTGCAGGTCAGCCGGGAGATCCCCGAGCGGCGTTTTTTCGTCCTGCACGAGAAGAGGAAACGGCTCTTGCGTTTCGAGTTCGACCCGTCCCTGGCTGTCGAATCGGAAAGTGGCCTTGGCGGTCAACAGACCGATTCGTTGGGTCGAGCCCTCGAAGTCGGAGGTCGTGACCGTCGCCGGAACCGCTGTCTGGTTGACCAGCCGCATTGCCTGTTTTTCGGCAACGCCAGGAATTAGTTGCGGGCTTCACGTCAGAAGTGCAGCAGCGCCCAGCTATCCGAACTTGCCGGAAATGTAGTCGTGTAGCTGATCGATCAGACTCTGTTTTTCGGAGATGATGGCCTTGACCACGTCGCCGATGGAGATCAACCCCAGAAAGCGCGAACCGTCGAATACCGGCAGGTGGCGCACGTGCTTTGCGGTCATCAGGACCATGCAGTCTTCCAGCGTGTTGGCGGGCGCAACCGTGTGCATGCGCTCGACCGGCGTCATGATCTCTGCGGCGGCGGTTTCGCGCGACGTCTTGCCCTGCAGCGGGATCTTCCGAGCGTAGTCACGTTCGGACAGGATTCCCCGCACCGCCCCGGTTTCGTCGAGCACCATCAGCGCGCCAATCTCCATCTCGCTCATGAGTTTCAGGGCTTCGAACACTGTCGCCCTGGGTTGGATGGAGCAAATCGCCTGGTCCTTCGCCTCCAGAATGTCCTTCACTGTCTTCATGACGCCTTCTCCCTTGTCCCGCGCCCACACATTAAAGTTAGCATATCCCCGCCGCGGGATTGACCTCGCCCTCACGAATCGGCGATAACTCGGCCTCGCAGTGATCATCGTACAGAAATTCGGCGGCACTTCTGTCGGCACAGTCGAGCGCATCAAGAATGTCGCGCGTCGTTGCCTGGCCACGCAACGCCAGGGCCACAAGGTGGCCGTCATCGTCTCCGCCATGTCGGGCGAAACCAACCGCTTGCTCGGTCTCGCGCAGCAGATGCACGTCGAGCCCGACGAGCGCGAGTTGGACGTTATCGCGTCCACCGGTGAGCAGGTGTCGGTCGGGCTGCTGGCCCTGGCCATCCATGCCGAGGGCGGCAAGGCCGTGTCGCTGCTCGGTCACCAGATCCGCGTGCTGACCGACAGCGCCTTTGCCCGGGCGCGCATCCGCGATGTCGAAGTCCAGGCCATCGAAGAAGCCTTTGCCCAAGGCAAGGTCGCGGTGATCGCCGGTTTTCAAGGCGTGGACGATGCGGGCAACATCACGACGCTGGGACGCGGCGGCTCGGACACATCCGCCGTGGCCGTGGCAGCGGCGCTCAAGGCCGACGTCTGCGAGATCTACACAGATGTGGACGGTGTCTACACCGCGGACCCCAACGTGGTGCCCGGTGCGCGCAAGGTCGAACGTATCAGCTATGAGGAGATGCTGGAGCTGGCGTCGCTGGGAGCCAAGGTTTTGCAGATCCGGTCGGTCGAGTTCGGGATGAAGTACGCTGTCCCGATTCACGTCCGATCGAGCTTCAACGACAACGAAGGGACGTGGGTCGTGCCTGAAGAAAAAGCGATGGAAGCAGTCTTGGTGTCCGGTGTGACCGCCACCCGAGACGAGACCAAGATCACCATGGTCGGCATCTCGGACGCCACCGGCATTCATTCCAAGGTGTTCAGGCCCCTGGCCGGCGCCGGCGTCGGTGTGGACACCATCGTCCAGGCCCTTTCGGCCGAGGGTCGCACCGACTTGACCTTCACGGTGAGCAAGGGCGACAGCAAGCGGGCACGCGAACTTCTCATCAAGCACTGCGCCGATTTCTGTGCGCCCGAGCACATACGCACCGTCGAGAACCTGTCCAAGGTATCGATCGTGGGCGTGGGCATGCGTTCGCACGCTGGCGTGGCGCTCAAGATGTTCGAGGCGCTGGCCAAGGAGAACATCTACATCCACCTGATCTCGACGTCGGAAATAAAGATCTCATGCGTCATCGACGGCAAGTACAGTGAACTGGCCGTCCGCGCCCTGCACGACGTCTTTGAACTGGGTGGCAAGAACAACTAGCTCGGGCCAGTTGCGGTAGTATGGCCCGCATTGCTGCCTGACGTTCCCGACATCGGCGAAGACCTTCTGCTTGGACGCACGCTGATCGAGCAGGGCCATCTGAGCACGGCCCAGCGCGTGCTGGTGAAGCTGTGCCAGCAGCACCCGGAGAATGCAGAGGCGTTTCGCGGTTTGGGCGACGTGTTGCACCGCAAGGGCGACGAAACCCGCGCACGGATCATCAGCGAGTACGCGGCGGACCTGCGCGTTCCCGACCCCAGGACGCCTTTGCCCGAGGGTCAATCGGTCGAGCCCGTCCCGGCGCAGGCGCCAGGGCGGCAGCCGCCACCGGTGCCGGGCGCGCAGCGGGCCGATCCGGTCACGCCACAAGTGGATCTCATCACGCCGCAGGCCGAGTTTGTCACGCCGGAGATTGAGCCTGTCACTGCGCCAGCCGAGGCAGCCACGGCGCTCACCATGCCGTCCCTGGGCCAGCCCGCAGCGCTCCCGACCGAGGCGAGCAGGCCGGCCAAGCCGGCTGCCAAGTCCGGGAAGGGGAAGTACCTGGCGGCCGTTGCGGCTCTCGTGCTGCTGACCGGCCTGGGAATCCTCGCCTATCGCGTCTACAAGCCGTCGCAACGTCGCGGTCTCTTGCCGCGCGAGGAGCTGGACAGCGCGCTGTCGTCTGGATCGTTTGATCGCCTGGTGCGCGCCCGCGATCGGGCACGTGCGGCTCTTGCTGGCGCAGAACCTGACGGCGACGCCTTGGTGCGGCTGGCGCTGGTCGAAGCGCTCCTAGCCCTCGACCAGGGGGTGGCGGGAGCGAAAGGCGTCGAGGCAGCGCTCGCACGGTTGCCGCCAGCCGACCAAGCGAACCCGCAGCGTCTCGTACTGGTCGAGGTGGCACGCGCGCTGCTGGCCCTGGCTGACGGAGATCGCGATGCGGCCAAGCAGCACGTGGATGCCGGTCTGACCGGAGCTGGCGCGAATCCTCCGCCCGCGCTGCTTTTTGCCTCGGCGCGGGTTCGTGCGCTGGCCGGCGACGGCACCGGGGCTGAGAAGGATCTGGATCGGGCCATGCAATTGGCCCCTGATTTTGCCCCGGTTGTCGCCGACTGGGCCACGCAACGGCTCGACAGCGGGGATGCCCTGGCCGCACGCCGCGTGGCGCGGGAGTTCCTTGCCAAGAACAAGGCGGCGGCGCGCGTGCAGTTGGTGGCCGCCGAGGCTGAGCGCGCCCTGGGAGATAGTGGCTGGACCAAGCACATAGATTCGGCGTGCCACGACGAGAGCCGGGGTTCGCGCGCTCTACGCTCGGCCTGCTCGCTGGCATCGGCCCTGCACGCGCGACTTGACGGTGAGCGGCCCATAGCCGTGCGCAAGGCGCGAGCCGCGGGCCAGATTTCCGACGATCCGCGCGTGCTGGGCGATTCGGCGCTGGTGCTCGCCTCACTGGGCGAGATTGATGCTGCCGACGAGGTGCTGGCGCGCGCACGCAAGCTGGCCGACGACACGGCTGTGCCGCTGGCCTGGGCGAATCTGGCGATTCGTCTCGGGCGCGGCCAGACGGGCAGGACGGCGTCGCCGACTGAACGGCCAGCCCAGCCCGAGCGTCGTCTCGTCGCCTTGCGGGCTTCGTACCTGAAGGATGGCGGCGCGGCACTGGCGGCGGCCCTCAAGAATGAGCCTGTGGCCCCGAACGAGATCGACGCTGACCTGCGCACCTTCGCGGAGTTGGGCCGTGAGGGAGGCGTTTCCCGAGGCGATCGGGCCACGCTCGAACGACGGGCCGAGCGCGGCAACCCGATTGCGGCCTTCGTCCTCGGGGTCTTGGCGGCGCGCGAGGACGACCACAAGCAGGCGGCAAAATGGCTGGAGAAGGCTCTGGCAGGCCATGGCGACGCATGCCGCGCGGCACTTCTTTACCTTTCCGCGTTGCAAGCGCAGGAACGGCCCTCGCAGCCAAACCGGGTTGCCCTGCGCGCTTTGCACGCCCGCAACGCACAGTGCCCGATTCCGGAAGTCTGGTATTGACCGGGCAGGGTGGCCAAGCTAAATCCGCCGTTCCAATGGCCACCTACGACACATCCGACATCCGCAAGGGACTCAAGGTCATGATGGACGGCTCGCCCTACACCGTGGTCGAGTTCCAGTTCATCAAACCGGGCAAGGGCGCGGCCTTCACGCGCACGAAGTTCAAGAACCTGCTCTCGGGCGCGGTCATCGAACGCAACATCCGATCCGGCGAAAAGATGGAATCGGCCAACGTCGAGACCAAGACCATGCAGTACCTGTACAAGGAAGCCGACAGCTTCGTGTTCATGGACACCAGCACCTACGATCAGGTGCACATTCCCTCCGAGACCATCGGCGACGACGCCCTTTTCATGCCCGAGCAGATCGTGGTCGAGGTGCTGTTCTTCAATGAGCGCGCGGTGGGGGTGACCCTGCCCAACTTCATCGAGCAGAAGATCCTGGCGACCGAGCCCGGGTTCCGCGGCGACACCGCGACGGGCGTGACCAAACCGGCCAAGATATCCACCGGCGCGACCATCGCGGTTCCTCTCTTCATCAACGAGGGCGATACCATCAAGATCGACACGCGTTCAGGTGAGTATCTGGAGCGCGTCGGGCGCGCTTAGCTCGCCTCCTGCGGTGGTGGTGCTGTTCGGTGAACCCCACCAGCAGAAAAGCAGGACTCGAGGCCCGCGCGGAAATCCGACGGGCGGTGCGTTCATGGTTTGAAGGGCAGGGGTTCCTCGAGGTCGAGACGCCGGCGCGCGTTTTCTCGCCCGGCCAGGAGGTTCACCTGCAAGCCATTCCGGCCGGTGAGGGGCGTTACCTCATCACCTCGCCCGAGTATCACATGAAGCGGCTGGTGGCGGCTGGCTTGCCGCGCATCGTGCAGATCGGTCGCTGCTGGCGTGGTGGCGAGAAGGGCAGCCTTCACGAACCCGAGTTCACCATGATCGAGTGGTACCGGGCCGGCGCCAGCCTGGATGAGATCGCGCGCGACTGCGAAGCGCTCATCGAGGTGGCGGCGCGTGCCGTTGGACATTGGCCGGCGGTCGACGTACCGGCTGGCCGCGGGCGGGCAGAGAAGCCCGAGAGGCTGGCGGTCGAGTCACCGTTCGAGCGGCTCACCGTGCGCCAGGCGCTCTCACACTTTGCCGGGATGAGCTTGTGCGGCGACGAGAGCGTGGACGAGTTGCGCGGCCTGGCGATGCGCGCTGGCTGCAACCCGGGCAGCGCCGCAACCTGGGACGATGTCTTTTTCCAAATCTTTCTCGACCGAGTCGAGCCGCGCCTTGGACGCGACCGACCGACCTTCGTTCTTGATTGGCCGTTGCCCTTGGCTGCGCTGGCCCGACGCAAGCCAGACGATCCTCTGACCGTCGAGCGCTTCGAACTCTACGCCGGCGGGCTGGAATTGGCCAATGCCTTTGGCGAGCTAGGCGACCCGGTCGAGCAGCGCGCACGTTTTGTCGAGGAGGCGACGTTGCGGCGGCAGCGGGGCAGGGTGGTCTACCCCATCGACGAGAAGTTGCTGGCCGCCTTGGCCACCATGCCGCCCACCTGCGGCGTGGCCATGGGTTTCGACCGCCTGGTCATGCTGGTCACCGGCGCCGATAGCATCCGCGACGTCATGGCGTTCGCAGATGACGAAGTGTGAGGGGTGAGGACATTCATCTCGTCAGCCACCCGCCGACGAGAACGCTGGGGTGAGGGGGGAGGACACGGAGTCAGAGAAGCCGTAGTCGTGCCTGACACCGCACCCGGCGAGGAAAAAGCTCTGGTCTTCGCGTGACCTTTGCCCAACAATCGCATCCAATTCGCCCGGAGGTGCTGCATGTTCGACCCGAGAAACCCTACTTGCTCGCCAGCACGGAAAGCGAATCTCCCTGCTGTGGCCGCACTGACGACGCTTGTTTCAACATTCGTGGGTGGCCGCGCTCTTGCCCAAGACACTGCGTCCGAGCCCTCCGCGGCGCCGGCCGAGGCGTCCGAGCCCAAGCCTGCGGCGCCGGCCGAGGCATCTGAGCCCAAGCCTGCGCCTCCAGCCGAGGCGCCGAAGGCAGAACCCGCCCCACCACCGGTTCCGGCCGCCAAGCCCGACGCCCCTCCCGCGGCGCCGCCGGCGCCGGCTGTCGAATGGAAGGCGCAGAGCAAGGGCGGCTTCGTCATGACCTCGGGAAACTCGCAGGCCACCAACATCACCTTCGGCGTGAACGGCTCGCGTAAGGAAGGCAACAACAAGCTGACGCTGGAAGGGGGCGTGGCCTACGGCCGCTCGAACAACCTGGTGGCCACGACCGACGACACAGGTGTCATCCAGTCGGTCGACCGGCAAGAGGTGACCAGCACCAACAACTGGGCCAGCAAGGGCCGCTACGATCGCTTCCTGTCCGAGAACAACGTCGCCTATGCCAGCACCCAGTGGGCTGGCGACAAGATCGCCGGCAAGACGCTCTTCGGCGGCGGGCAGGCCGGTTACAGCCGCCAGTTGCGCAAGGACAGGTGGAACCTGCTGGTGGCCGAACTCGGTTACGACTTCTCATACGAGCGCTACGTGCAGCAGCCGAACAAGACGATCGACCCGGTCACTATTCACTCGGCGCGCCTGTTGGTGGGCGAGACGCTCTCACTCACGCCCGCGACCGGTTTGACGGCGAGCGTGGAAGCCCTGCTCAACCTCAACCACGAGACCAAGGCGCTGAATTGCAACACTGGCCTTCCCGGCGTCGATGCTTTTCACGATACGCGCGTCAACGGCAAGCTGGGAATCAGCACGAATCTCTTCAAGAAGCTGGCTCTCGGTGTCAGTTTCACCGTCAAGTACGACCAGAATCCCGCGCCCCGGCCGGTTCCTTCGGTTGTTGTGGGAGCGCCCGCCGGCACGACCGTCAGCTTCCCCGCTGGCCAGTACTACTCCTGGGAGTTCGCTGACAAGGTCGACACACTCACCGAGGTCACGCTCCTGTACTCATTCTTCTAGAATGACATGAGCGACAAGAACAAAGAATCGCACCGGTGGAAGTTCTTTCGCGCGGGCGACGTGGATCAGGTCGTGCTCGCCGAAGGCGACGATCTCGAACACCTGAGCGGGCTCGACCAGAAGTTGTGGATGGCGCTTTCGTGCCCCACGCGAGGGCTCGAATTCGACAGCCGCACCTTGAAATGCGTTGACACGGATCAGGACGGGCACATACGGCCGCCCGAGATCTTGGCCGCAGTGGATTGGGCCAAGCAGGTTTTTCGCAGTTTGGACGATCTCTTTGCCGACGGCAGCTCTGTTCCGCTCGCCTCAATCAAAGAGGAGACCCAGCTCGGTCGCGATGTGCTGGCGGCGTCCCGGCGTCTGCTCGCCAAGCTGGGCCGTCCCGACGCGAGCGCGGTGTCGGCCGAAGATGTGGCCGGCGCCGCCGAGATCCTGGCTGCCAGCCGGTTCAACGGCGACGGGATCGTGCCGGCCGACTGCGCACAGGACGAGCCCACCCGCCGGGCCATCGAGGACATCATCGCGGCCATGGGCAGCAAGCCGGATCGGAGCGGCAAGCCGGGCGTGGACCAGCCCGCCATAGACCAGTTTTTTGACGAGGTTGCCGCCACCGTTGCCTGGCTCGACCGAGCCGACCAGGATGCCGCGGTTCGGCCATTGGGAAAGGCCACGCTGGAAGCGGCAGAGGCAGTGGCCGCAGTCCGCGCCAAGGTCGACGACTACTTCACTCGTTGCCGCTTGGCCGCCTTTGACGGACGGGCTGTCGTGGCGCTCGCTCCTGCCGAAAGCGACCTGGCCGCGCTGGGCAGCAAGAGTCTGACCGACGATGCCGCTGAGATTGCAAAACTTCCGCTTGCCGTCGTCGGCCCCCAGCGTCCCTTGTCGCTGTCCGACGGGCTGAACCCGGCCTGGGCGTCGAAGGTGGCGACTTTGGTTGCTGCCGCGGTTCGGCCCATCCTGGGCGCTGACAAGACCGCATTGACCGAATCGGACTGGATGGCCATCAAAGAAACACTGGCGCCCTTCCTGGCCTGGCAGGCTGCCGTGCCGTCGGCCGCGCTGGCAGGGCTGACTGACGCTCGCGTGCGCGAGCTGCACAGCGGGACCTTCCGGCAGGACCTGTGCGCGCTGGTGGTCCAGGACGCGGCGTTGGAGGACCAGAGCAGTCAGATCAACCTGGTGGAGAAGATGCTCCTGTTCCGCCGGGATCTGGTCCGCCTGGTGCGCAACTTCGTGAACTTCTCCGAATTCTATGGCCAGCGCCGCGCCATTTTCCAGGCCGGCACCCTCTACCTCGACGGTCGTAGCTGCAGTTTGTGTTTGCCGGTTGAAGACGCCGGCAAGCACGCCGCAGTCGCGGGGCTGGCCCGCGCCTTCCTGGTGTACTGTGACTGTACCCGCAAGGGAGGCGAGAAGCGCAGCATCGTCGCGGTCGTGACTGGCGGTGGTACTGACAATCTGATGGTGGGGCGCAACGGTGTGTTCTACGACCGCAAGGGCATCGACTGGGATGCCACAGTCACCCGCATCATCGAGAATCCCATCGGCATCCGGCAGGCTTTCTGGGCGCCATACAAGCGGTTCGTGCGCATGATCGAGGAGCAAGTGGCCAAGCGCGCCTCGGCGGCCGACGCGGAAGCGCGGCAGAAGGCGCAATCGGCCGCGATGCAAACCGCCCACGCCGACAAGACCAAGGCCGAAGAGCCGACGGGGAAGCCGTCCGAGCCCAAGAAGATTGACGTGGGCACGGTGGCCGCCATCGGCGTGGCCGTCGCTGGCATGGCGACCTTTCTTTCCAGCGTCCTGGCCACCTTCCTGGGTCTGGGCATGTGGATGCCGGTGGGTGCCCTTGGGCTGTTGCTGGCCATCTCGGGCCCGTCCATGCTCATCGCCTGGCTCAAGCTGCGCCAGCGCAACGTGGGCCCCATCTTGGATGCGAACGGCTGGTCTGTGAACGCGCTGGCCAAGATCAACATTCCCTTTGGCTCTGCCCTGACCAAGGTGGCGGCGCTGCCGCGCGGAGCGCGTCGCCAGTTGCGCGACCCGTTTGCGCAGAAGCGATCGCCCTGGGGGGTGTACCTGACGCTGCTCGTGCTCCTGGGCTTGGCGGCGCTGTGGTGGTTGGGTCATCTAGACTCGTATCTGCCTGGCAAGTTCAGGTCCGAGTCGATGTTCGGTCGCGAGGTTCCGGCCAAGACCGAGCCGGTGGTCAGATAAGGGCGCAAATCATCCGCCCGCCTGGGCAGCGGCCGTTTCCACCTGATGAGCAATCACGACCGCTAGGTCCAAGGCAGCATCGACGACGGCCGGATCCTCCTCGCAACCGTACCAGGTCACGCTGATGGCGTTTCCGTCGAACATGATTTGGTTGATGCGGCTTGGAAAACCCAGGATGGCCTTCTCGACGTCCGCTGAGAAGATCGCCGCCAGGTCGCGATCCTCACCCGACATGAGGAATCGCTGTCCCAACTGCGAGCGCTGAGTGGAACCGGCCTTCTTCCCCGTTGCGTAGGGGTACTTCGGGTCCATCGCCGTCACCCAGCCCAGCCCCGGGGGAACCTGTGCGCACGCGACCGCGGCCATGGTCCGGAGGTGAGCCTCGTGCAAGTCGAAGCTGGCGATTTCGGCGCGACGGCCCTTCCAGATCCCGGCTACGTTCGAGCCACTGGTCCAAAGACCCTGCGGCTTGGTCCAAGGGACGATGGACTCGCTGGCGCGGATCACGTTCTGCCAGCCGCGCAGGCTAGGGTAGGGCAGCAGTGCCTGGCGCGAACTCCCACGGTGGGATTTCATCATCAGGGCGACCATGGCCAACGAGCCGAGAAAGACCGCCCAAATCCAGAGAATGCTCGACACTGTTTGATGGTCCATTGGTCCCTGGTTGTCGGCAACGAGGGAAAATAGTTGCGGACTTGCTGTGGTTGCCCTTCTGCGGCTATCGCGCGCCACCTGCCAGCTTAGCTTGACCCCGGATCCCCCCTCTGCTAAGCGTTTCCTTCCGTGACTCAATACTTCGTCTCAATGGCCCAGGCTTCGTCATCGGGTTCAGCGTCTCCGGGCGGTGCGCTCGGTGGCATGCTGATTCCCATGCTGCTGATCTTCGGCGTCATGTATCTTCTGGTCATTCGCCCGCAGTCCAAGAAGGCGAAAGAACACCAGAAGATGCTGTCTGAATTGCAGAAGGGCGACGATGTCGCTACCACCGGAGGGCTCATCGGGCGCATCACGGGGATCAAGGACGACGTGGTCACTTTGCAGGTCCAGGAGGGCGTCCGTCTCCGCGTCCTGCGCAGCGCAATCACGGGCCGTCACAAGTTCAGCGAAACCCCCAAGTCGGACGACAAGGCCTCATAGCGCAGCAAGGATCATTTCATGGAACGATCGTGGTGGTGGAAGGCCGTCCTTTACGGATGTGCCATCATTCTCGCCGGCCTCTATCTGGTGCCCACGGTGGTGCCCGAGGAGAAGCGTCCGGCCTTTTTCAAGGAACACTTCACCAAGCGCATCCAGCTTGGACTGGACTTGCAAGGTGGCCTGCACCTGGTCTACGAGGTCAACATCGACAAGGCCGTGTCGAGCAAGGTGGACCGCCTGTCCAACGACATCGAGGACGCGGTCAAGAAGAAATCGCCGGATGCGACGGTGGTGCGCGAGGGACGCGACGACATCCTGGTTTCCTTCAAGAATCCGGCCGGCCTGGCTGGCGTGGACGCGGAGATGCTCAAACCCTACCGGCGCGATCTGGACGAGATCAGCCGTGACGCCGCGGCGGGCACGCTGCGGCTTCGCTACGACCCTGACCGCGTGGCCGAAGTCGAGGAGCTGGCCTTGCGCCAGGCCATCGAAACCATCCGCGGCCGCGTGGACAAGTTCGGCGTGGCCGAGCCCACCATCATCAAGAAAGGCACGGACATCGTGGTCGAGTTGCCCGGCCTCAAGCAGTCCGACTTCGAGCGCATCAAGGGCATCATCGGCCGCACCGCCCAGCTCGAGTTCAAGATCGTGGACGACGGCTCGGAGTACATGAAGAAACTCGCCGCCACCCTGCCCAAGGATGGCCCCATCAAGGCCGAGCCCGAAAGCTGGACCGAGAAGCACTCCGGCCAGCAGCATGAGGACGTGTTCTTGCGCAGCAAGGATCGTCCCGGGCTGGAGAAGTTCATCGCCGGCCTGTCGGGTGACTTGGCGGTGCCCCCTGATCGCGAACTGGCGCTTGAGGAGATCAGTCCGCGCGACAGCGGTGAAGCCGCGCCGGAGAAGTTCTATCGCACCTACCTGCTCAAGCGGCGCGCCGGCGTGACCGGCGAATATCTGGCCATGGCCGACGCAACCTGGGACGAGATGGGCCGGCCCGAGGTGTCCTTCACCATGAACCGGCAGGGCTCGGCCATGATGGAGAAGCTGACCGGCGAGAACGTGGGTCGCAAGATGGCCATCGTGCTCGACGAGAAGATCACCAGCGCGCCGGTCATCGAATCCAAGATTGGTGAACGCGGCCGCATCACCATGGGCGGCTACGGCGATCCCTTCAAGCTGCAGCAAGAGGTGAAGGATCTGGTGGCGGTGTTGCGCTCGGGCGCCTTGCCCGCGCCGCTCAAGAAGTCGTTTGAAACCCAGGTGGGCGCCACCATGGGTCAGGACTCCATCGACAAGGCCAAGTTCTCCATGCTCATTGGAGCCGTGGCGGTCGTGCTGTTCATGTTGATTTACTACCGGGTGGCCGGGTTCATCGCGAATCTGGCCATGCTCCTCAACATGTTGTTCATGGTGTCCATCCTGGCCGCCTTCGAGGCCTCGCTGACCTTGCCCGGCATCGCGGGCTTGGTGTTGACCATTGGCATGGCGGTGGACTCCAACATCATCATCTACGAGCGCATACGCGAGGAGTTACGCCACGGCAAGTCGCCACGCACGGCGGTCGACGCGGGCTTCCAGCGTGCGTTCTGGACCGTGTTCGACGCGCACGTGACCAACTTCGTGGCCGGCATCGTTCTCTATTCATACGGCTCCGGCCCCATCCGCGGTTTCGCCGTCACGCTGCTGGTGGGCATCGTGTCCAACCTGCTCACTTCGGTGTGGATGTCACGCTGGATGTTCGATGTTCTCGTGAGCCGTCGCGGGTCGGTTGCCGCGACCCTTTCCATTTAGCAGTCAGGAGAATCACCGATGGCGGCGAATCAGAAATTCTTCGAGATCATCAAGCCCGGTATCGATCTCGATTTCATTGGCAACCAGAAGTACTGGATCGGGGCGTCCATAACTCTGCTGCTTGTCACCTTCCTCATGCTCCCCATCAACGCCTACGTCATCAAGGGTCGTGGGCACATGTTGAACTGGGGCGTCGAATTCCGCGGCGGCACCGAGATCGTGGTCGACTTTGCCAAGCCGGTGGAGGCAGGGGCCGTGCGCGAGGCCCTGGCGGCCAAGGGGTTCGAGAACGCTGACGTGGTCAAGTACGGCAGTGCGATGGAGCGCGGGTCGAGCAATGCGTTCATGATCCGCCTGGGTCCGGTGTCGGTCCTGTCGCCCGAGCAGGCCAAGAAGGTGGAGGTCGTCCTCGCGCGCGTGGGCGACGCTGTTCTGAAGAAATTCGAGTTCTCCGAGGGTGGTGACAAGGTCTACATCCGCTTCGATAGGGCGGTGGAGCCGACCGTGCTGGCCGCTGCACTCAAGGCCGCAGGCACCAACACCACAGACAAGGGCGTGCAGCAGTTCGGTCCGCCCCAGGATCACACCTACGAAGCCACGCTGGTGGGCATGGAATCCGAGGTGCGCGCTGCTCTGGATGCCAAGCTGGGCGCTGGTGCGGTGACCAGCATCCCGCAGGTGTCGTCGGTCGGCTCCAAGGCGGGCAAGGAGCTTCAGCTCGACGGAATCCGGGCGCTGCTGGGGGCCATTCTGCTCATCGTGGTCTACATCGCCTTCCGCTTCGACTTTCGCTACGGCCCGGGCACCATCGTGGCCCTCCTGCACGACGCCCTCCTCACGGTGGGCGCCTTCGCCATCACCTACAAGGAGTTTTCACTCACCACCCTGGCGGCGATCTTGACCATCATCGGCTACTCGATGAGCGACACCATCGTGGTGTTCGACCGCATCCGCGAGAACGCCAGCCGCTATCGCGATCGCGCCTTCGATCGCGTGGTCAACCACGCCATCAACGAAACCTTGTCGCGCACCATCTTGACCAGCGCCACCGTGTTCTTCGTGACCCTGGCCATGAACATCTTCGGCACCGGCGTGATCCGTGATTTCGCCTTTGCCATGAACGTGGGTGTCATCGTGGGCACCTATTCGTCGATCTTCATCGCCAGCCCCATCCTCATCTGGCTGAACGAAAAGTACGTGGCGGCGCAGAAGCGGCAGGCGGCTCGGCCGGCGCGCCGGCCGGTCCGGCGTGACGAAGAAGAGGCGGTCGAGACCTGACAGGACAGGGGCGATGCCCGCCGACCGATCGCAGTCATCATCGGGGCAGGCATCGGCTTGGGAGATGGGCCGACGATTCCTGTCGCGGCCGAAGACGAGTCCGCCGTGACCCCAACCTGGCGAGTTCGTCCGACCGATGAGGCGTGCGTGGAGCGTCTGCGTGCCGGATTGAACCTGCGTCCCCTGACAGCCGCGGTGCTGGCCGCGCGTGGCCTCGACGAGCCCGCCGCGGCGGCGCGCTTTCTCACGCCTCGGCTGGCGGATCTGCGGCCGCCCGACGGGATTGCGGATCTGGATCGCGCGCTGGACCGGCTGGTGCCGGCGGTGACCACGGGCGAATCTATCGGCGTGTTCGGCGACTATGACGTGGACGGGGTGACCACCGCGGCCATCCTCACCACCATGCTGCGAGCCTTCGGGGCCCAGGTGGTCACGCGGGTGGCACGCCGTTCGTCGGGCTACGGCCTGTCGCCGGCTGCGGCCACGCATTTTCTCGACCAGGGCTGCACGCTGGTCGTGACCGGTGACTGCGGCACTAGCGACAGCGAGTCCATCGGGCTCTGTCGCGCGCGCGGGGTGGACGTCATCGTCATCGATCATCACTGTGTACCGTCGGGGCCGTCAGCCGCGTATGCGTTGCTCAACCCCCATCGCAGTGACGACAAGTTTCCCTTCAAGGGCCTCGCCTCGTGCGGAGTGGCGTTCTACCTGGCGGCCGCCTTGCGCACGCGCCTGCGCGGCCAAGGACACCCGGCGGCCGATGGCTTTGACCCACGCGACGTGCTCGACCTGGTGGCCCTGGGCACGGTGGCGGACATGGTGCCCTTGCGCGAGGAGAACCGCATTCTGGCATCGATCGGTCTTCGCGATCTGGCGGCGTTCCGGCGTCCCGGGCTGCGCGCCCTCGCCGAGATTGCCGGCGTCGAGGGCGGCTGCGTGCTCACCTCCGATGTGAGCTTCCGCATGGCTCCCCGCCTGAACGCGGCCGGCCGGCTGGGCGACGCGCAGGTGGCCCTCGACCTGTTGCTGGCGTCCGATGCGGCCGAGGCTTCCCGTCTGGCGGGCGAACTTGACGACATGAATCGCCAGCGGCAGAGAATCCAGGAGCAGATGTGGGGCGAGGCGCTGCGTGCGGCAGAGGAATTTCCCAACGACGCGGCCCTGGTGCTGGGCGCGGAGGGCTGGCACCAAGGCGTGGTCGGCATCGTGGCGGCCAAGCTGGTCGACCGGTTCCACAAGCCGGTGGTGGTGGTCGGTTTCAAGAACGGCAATGGACGGGGTTCGGCTCGCACCACCGGCGGGCTCGATCTCTACCAATCGCTGGCGGCTTGCCAGCAGCATCTGACGGTTTTCGGTGGGCACGCGGCGGCGGCTGGCCTGGGCTTGTCGGCCGCGCAGATGGAGGCCTTTCGCGCCTCGTTCGTGGCCCAGGCTCGGCGCCATTTCGACGGCCGCACCGACGATCCCGCGCTCGAGGTCGACGCCGTGGCGGACCTGGCTGACCTCGATCTGGTCCAGGCCGAGGAGTTGGAGCGGCTGGCGCCGTTTGGCGCGGGCAACAGCGAGCCGCTCTTCGCCCTGCCTGGCGTGGTGGCGACCTCGACCAGGGTTGTGGGCACATCGCACTTGCAGATCACCCTCTCGCGTGGCGCGGCCGTCAGCCAAGCCATCGCCTTCGGCATGGCGGATCGCGATCCGGGGCAAGGGGCGCAGCTCGATGTCATCGGCATGGCCGAGGTCGATAGCTTCCGGGGAAACCGGCGGCCGCGGGTGCGAGTCAAGCAGCTTTTGCGAAGGACATCGTGAGCGAACCGCGCGATCATGAGGACGAGGAAGAACCGCGTAAGGGGTTCTGGGCGACACTGCCGCGCGGGACGATCACGCGGGTCTTTGTCCTGCTGATGCTTCTCGCCAGTGTGGTGGTTCTTCAGCGCAAGGCTGGCGCCATCGCGGGTTGCATGAACCAGACCTTCATGCTGCCCCAGCCGCGCGCCATCGGGACATCTGCCGACGGGGGCGAGCCGTCCGCGCGCGGTCCCATTCACGTGCAGGTGCGGGTGCCGGAGCCGGCGACGCGATGACCTCGGTCGGCTCACCGCTAGTCTGGGCTGTGTTCGTCCTGGTGGTGGTGGTCGCCCTGGCCATCGACCTGGGGGTATTCAACCGCGAAGCCCGCCCTGTGCGCATGCGCGACGCTGCCATCTGGGTCGCGGTCTGGTGCTCGCTGAGTTTGGCGTTCAACCTGTTCGTCTGGCGACGGTTTGGTGCGCACAAGGGACTGGAGTTCCTGCAGGGCTGGCTGCTGGAGGTGGCACTGTCGGCTGACAACGTGTTCGTGTTCCTGGTCATCCTGTCGTATTTCAAGGTCAGTCGGGACGTGCAGCACAAGGTGCTGTTCTGGGGCATCTTGGGCGCGGTCATCTCCCGCGGGGCGTTCATCGGCGCGGGGGCCGCGACCATCCACGCGTTTCATTGGGTGCTCTATCTGCTCGGCGCCTTTCTGGTTTTCACGTCGATCAAGATCCTGGCCCAGGAAGACAAGCCGGTCGATCCCTCGCGCAACCTGGTCCTGCGGCTGTTTCGCCGCCTGGTGCCCATCACGCCCGACTATGTGGGCGCCCGCTTTTTCGCGCGACATGAAGGTCGCATGATGGCCACGCCGCTTCTGGCCGTGCTGGTGGTGGTGGAGGCGGCGGACGTGATGTTCGCGGTGGATTCCATCCCGGCAATCTTCGGCGTGACCACCGACGTGTTCATCGTGTTCACGTCGAACATCTTTGCCGTGCTGGGCCTGCGTTCTCTCTTCTTCTTGGTCGCCGGTTTGGCGCAGAAGCTGGTCTATCTCAAGTACGCCATCTCGGCCATCCTGGCCTTCATCGGCATCAAGATCATGGCCCAGCCGCTTTTCGAGATCCCGGTTTCCATTTCACTGCTGGTGGTGGTGGGGCTGCTCGCCGTCGCCACCGCGGTATCGCTGCTCTTCGGGCCGAAGAGCGCAAACTAGCTATCTGCGCGCAACAGCGAACGGACGCCCAGCACCACGTCCAGCTTGCGGATGTCCGCCACCGCTTTCTGCATGGCGGATTCGCGCACTTCGTGGGTTAGGATGACCAACTCGGCCTCCTTGCCGGTGGCTTCCTTCTGCTTGACCCCCGCGATGCTGACCTCGCACTCGCCGAATATCTTGGCGATGGTCGCCAGCACGCCGGGCCGGTCTTTCACCTCGAGCCGCAGGTAGAACTTGCTCACCACCTCGCCCATGGGGACCACGTGCTTCTTGCGCGCGCCGAAGTTCATGCGCGCACTCACGCCGCCCTGGGGATGGTGTATGGCCAGATCGATGATGTCGCCCAGGATGGCCGACGCGGTCGGCAACTGCCCGGCACCGCGGCCGTAGAACATGACGTCGCCCACGTAGTTGCCCCGCGCGAACACGGCGTTGAAGGAATCGTTGACCGCAGCCAGCGGGTGGTCGCGCCGGATCATCATCGGGTGCACGCGCAGTTCGACGCTCTTCTCGTCGTGCTCGATGCCGATGGCCAGCAGCTTGATGACATAGCCGTACTCCTTGGCCAACTCGATGTCGCGCGCGGTGATGGCGCGGATGCCCTCGGTGTGGATCTCGCGGTAGTCGACCGCGGTGTTGAAGGCGAGCGCGGCCAGGATGGCCAGCTTGTAGGCGGCGTCGTGGCCGTCTACGTCGGCGGTCGGATCAGCCTCGGCATAGCCCAGCTCTTGCGCTTCTCGCAGCACCGCCGCGAACTCGGCGCCGTCACGGTGCATCTTGGTCAGGATGAAGTTGGTGGTGCCGTTGACGATGCCGTACAGGCGTTCGAAGCGATTGACAGCCAGCGACTGGCCCAGGGCGTGGATGACAGGGATGCCGCCGCACGACGAGGCTTCGAAGTGCAGTGTCGCGTTCTGCTTTCGCGCCAGGGCGAGTAGCTCGGGCCCCTTCTTGGCGATGAGCTCCTTGTTGGCAGTGACCACGTGCTTGCCGGCGTTCAGCGCCGCCTCCACCAAGGAGTAGGCCGCTTTGACGCCGCCGATGACCTCGACCACGACGCGGATCTCGGGGTCGTCCAGGATCTCCTGCGCGTTCTCGGTGAGCCGCTCAGGTGGCAGGCCAGTTGACTTGCGCTTGGCTGGGTCGATGTCCGCTGCCTTGCGTAGCTCGACCGCCACGCCTGTCTTGCGACGCAGGTTGTCTGCCTCGTCGACGAGAAGTTTCACGACACCGCCCCCAACGGTGCCACAGCCAATGACCCCCACTCCAAACTTGCCGGTCGGCATGACTAGTTCTCCTGAAATGTTGCTGCGACTTGGCGCTCGCCTTCCCGGCGACACGCGCCGGCCTACACCTAGCGCTCTTTCCGTCGGAGTTCAACGGTTGGCACCGTCACCGTCGACGCCCCTGTCACCCACACCGCTCCCCGCCGAGTCGCGCGCAATGCGGCGTGTTTGTCGGCGATTGCACGGCAGACGCACCCGTGGTAAACGAAATTGTCACTTACAGGCACACCCCAAAGTCGTGGGCGGGCCATCGAGCCCGCCTTTTTTTTGTCCAACGAAACCCGACAACACAACCGCAAAGAATGCGCACCGAACCACAAGTGCTCTGGCAACTGGTCGAACCCCCCATCCAGGGGGCGGGGTTGGATCTCATCGAGCTTCAGTGGAATCGCGAAGGTGAAGGGTGGATTCTGCGTGTCTTCATCGACCGTCCCGAGCCGCCGCACCTTCCGGGCGCGAGCGAGCCGCCTGTGGATGTTCTGCCTCGAATCGCGGTGAGCCACGGGGATTGCGAGCGCGTCAGCCGGGATCTTTCTGCGGCCTTGGATGTCGCCGACGTGATTCATCACACCTACAAGCTCGAGGTCAGCTCTCCTGGCCTCGACCGTCCGCTGCGCCGCGAGCAGGATTTCCGACGCTTCGCCGGTCAGCAGGTGAAGATTCGTTGCACCGAGCCGAGCGAAGGGCGGCGGAATTTCTCCGGCGTGCTTCGCGGAGCGCAGAATGGCCAGGTCGAAGTCGATTGCGAGGGCAGGGTGTACCACCTGCCCATGACAACCATCGCCAGGGCCAACCTGGTTCCAGACTGGGCCGCAGAGTTTCGCCGGCAAGGTACCGCCCATGCAGGCGAAGACGGTCCTCGCAAGCCGGAGTTAGGGCGGGAGAGTGAGTGGGAACATTCCCATGGCGAGAACAAGACGGGGCGGGAGACGAGCACCGCGCCCCATGCGCCACACAGGAGTGCGTCATGAGTGAAGGGACGAGCCTGAGTCAGGTCATCGATCAGGTTTCGAAGGACAAGAACATCGAGCGCAAGATCCTGGTCGAAGCGCTCGAGTCGGCGATCCTGACCGCAGCCAAGCGCGCCTTTGGCGAAGAGCGCGAGATGGAAGCCAAGTTCAACGACGCTACTGGCCGCGTCGACTTGTTCCAGATCATCATCGTGGCCGACCCGGTGACCAATCCGGCCAAGGAGATCTCGCTCGACGAGGCCAAGCAGTTCAACCTTCAGGCGGACGCCGGTGACGAACTGCTGTTTCAGATCTTCTTCGACGAGAAAGACCAGGCGCGGGCCGAGGAACAGGACGCCAAGTATGGGGCCCTGCTCAAGCTCAACCGGGCCTGGAAGACCTTCGGCCGCTTCGCCGCGCAGACGGCAAAGCAGGTGATCCTGCAGCGGGTGCGCGAGGCCGAGCGCGACAACGTTTTCAACCAGTACCGCGACAAGAAGGGTGAGCTGATCTCGGGCATCGTGCGGCGCTTTGAACGTGGCAACATCGTCGTCGATCTGGGTGGAGCCGAGGCGGTGCTGCCGGTGCGCGAGCAGGTGCCGCGCGAGTCGTTCCGGGCGGGCGACCGCATCGTGGCCTATGTGGTCGATATCGATAAGTCGGCGCGCGGTCCGCAGATCATCATTTCCCGTGGCCACAAGGGCCTGCTGGAGAAGCTCTTCGAGATGGAGGTACCGGAGATCTACGACAAGATCGTGCGGGTCGAGGCCTCGGCGCGCGAGCCGGGCGCTCGCTCGAAGATCGCGGTCAGCTCGCGCGATCGCGATGTGGATCCGGTGGGGGCCTGCGTGGGCATGAAGGGCTCGCGCGTGCAGGCGGTGGTGCAGGAATTGCGCGGCGAGAAAATCGACATCGTGCCTTACGACAACGACCCGGCTCGCTTCGTGTGCAACGCCATCGCGCCGGCCCAAGTTTCGCGCGTGATGATCGACGCCGCCAACCACACCATGGAGCTGGTGGTGGCCGACGACAAGCTTTCCTTGGCCATCGGCAAGAAGGGTCAGAACGTGCGGCTGGCCTCGCAGCTCACCAACTGGCGCATCGACATCCACTCGGAAACCAAGATGCGCGAGGCCGAGGAGCGGGCGCGCGCCTCGCTCGCCGCCATCGAGGGCACAACCCCCGAGATTCTCGAGGCGCTGCTTCGCGCGGGGTGGGGCTCAGCCGAGGCCGTGGCCCGAGCCGTGGTGGACGAACTGGCCACCTTGCCTGGGGTGGGTGGCATCGAGGCGGCGGCCCGTCTGTGTGCGGCGGCCGCCCGGGCGGCCGCGATCGAGGAGCAACGCCGGGTTGAGGACAGGGCGCGTGCCCAGGCCGAGGCGGCGGCAGCGCCTGCACCCGAGGCCGGCGCGTCTGCCGAGAGGACATAGCGGAGACGGACCATGAGGCGCATTCCCGAAAGAACCTGCATTGGCTGTCGGCGCGCGGTCCCGGCCAGCGAAGTCGTGCGCCTGGCAGCGCCCGGCGGGTGTGTGACGGTTGCCATACGGCGAGGCGGCTCCGCGATGCCGCGGCAGGGACGCGGGGCCTGGCTGCATCCCACAGAGCAGTGCGTGGCCGCGGCAGTCAAGCAGCGGGCTTTTGGCCGGGCCTTTCGCGTCGGGGTGAATGGACTGGACCCAGTCCAACTACTGACCGACGTGCGCTTGGCGATCGGGGCTTCGTCCCACGAGCAGGGTGAGTCATCATGATGAGCGGATATGAACGCAGAGATCCCGGCTCAGAGGCAGCAGGCACCGCGGTGTCTGCTGCGAAGATTCGCGTCTACGAGTTGGCGAAAGAGGTTGGCTTGGCCCCCAAGGACATGGTCGCCAAGATCCGCAGCCTTGGCGTCGAGGTGGGCAACCACATGTCGAACCTGGACGGCGTCGATGCCGACCGGGTCCGGCGAGCCATCGAGCGCGAGCGTCAGGAGAGCCTAGTCGAGGAACGTCTGAGCGACACTGTGATCCGGCGGCGGTCGCGCACGGCAGGGGCCGCCCGTCAAGCGCCGGCGCGGACCGCGGCTCTTTCCGCGGCTGCCACGTCGTCGGTGATTGAGGCACCACCGCCTGCCCCGGCGCCGGAGACGCCGGTGGCGGCCACGCCTGCATCCGTTTCGCTGCGCGGCGAGCCGGAGGCGCCAGCGCCTGTGGCAGAGACCCGCGCTCCCGCGGTCAGCGAGGCGATGCCAGAGGCGACGCCGGCTCCCGTCGAGGAGTCAGCCGGTGCCGCCCCGGCCGAGGTCGCGGTTGAAGCCGAAACCGAGCCAATGTCGCTGCCAGCAGAGGCCAGCCTAGTGACGCCGATCCCGGTGCCGGTGAAGATTCCACAACCGGTGGTGACCGGTTCGGCTGCGACCGGGCAATTCATCCAGTTGCCCGGGCTGGGCTCGCGCGAGGCCAATGTTCCCAAGATCGAGATCAAGGACCGCGACGAGGAGTTGCGCCGTCTGGGGCGGGGCAGTCTCGTGTCGCGCGGCCCGGGTGGCCGCGACTGGCGCGCGCCCGGCGCCCCCGGGCAGCGGCCGGGTGGACCACCTCGCAAGAAGGTGGCGCTCGCCGGCAAGAAGCTGAAGCAGACGCTCATCACCACGCCCGCGGAACACAAGCGTGTCATCCGCATGGGCGAGGCCATCGGGGTGGCCGATCTGGCCCAGAAGATGGGGGTCAAGGGTAACGAGGTGGTCAAGAAGCTGTGGGCGCTCGGCATGATGGGCGTGAACATCAACCAGAGCATCGAGCTCGACGCCGCCAGCCTGATTGCCACCGAATTCGGCTATCAGGTGGAGTCCACCGCCTTCAAGGAAGAAGAAATCATTTCCGAAGGCCAGACGGACAACCCCGAGGATCTGCTGCCGCGCGCTCCGGTGGTCACCGTGATGGGCCACGTGGACCACGGCAAGACGTCGCTGCTCGACGCCATTCGCAAGGCCAACGTCGCGGGTGGCGAGGCCGGCGGCATCACCCAGCACATCGGGGCGTATCGGGTTCACACCCCACACGGCGATGTCGTGTTCCTGGATACGCCCGGCCATGAGGCCTTCACCGCCATGCGCGCGCGCGGCGCCCAGATGACGGACATCGTGGTCATCGTGGTCGCGGCTGAAGAAGGCCCCATGCCACAAACCATCGAGGCCATCAAGCACGCGCAGGCGGCCGAGGTGCCCATCCTGGTGGCCATCAACAAGATCGACAAGCCGGGCGCCAACCCGGCAATGGTGCGCACCCGCCTGATGGAGCAGCAGCTGGTGGCGGAAGAGATGGGCGGCGAAACCATCTTCGTCGAGGTTTCCGCCAAGACCAAGCAGGGCATCGATCGGCTGCTGGAGATGCTGGCCCTGCAGGCCGAGGTGCTGGAGCTGAAGGCCAATCCCAAGAAGGCGGCCAAGGGTCACGTGGTGGAGGCACGCCTGGACCGGGCCCGCGGTGCCATCGCGACGGTGTTGGTCGAGGAAGGCACCCTGCACGCGGGCGATCTGGTGGTGGCCGGTGAAGCCTATGGAAAGCTTCGCGCCATGCTGGGCGACAAGGGCCAGAACATCACCGAGGCTCCGCCCTCCACGCCGGTCGAACTGCTCGGTCTGGACGGTGTTCCCGACGCGGGCGAGATCTTCAACGTCGTCGCCGACGAGAAGTCGGCCAAGGCGCTGGTCGAGCACCGGCGCGAACAGCGCAAGCGCAAGGAAGCCAGCAGCACCACGCGCGTGTCGCTGGAGAACATCCTCGACAAGATCAAGGAAGGCGAGATCAAGGAAGTGCGCATCGTGCTCAAGGCCGATGTGCAGGGTTCGGTCGAGGCGATTTCCAATGCCTTGCGGAACCTGTCCACGCCGACGGTGGGCGTGAACGTGATCTCCGCCGGAGTGGGCGGCATCACCGAGTCGGATGTGACTTTGGCCAAGGCTTCCGCCGCCATCGTGGTCGGATTCAACGTGCGGCCGGCGGGCAAGTCGCGCGCGCTGGCGGATCAAGAGGGCGTGGACATCAAGCTTTACCAGATCATCTACGACGCCATCGACGACGTGAAGAAGGCCATGCTGGGCATGCTCTCGCCGGTGACCAAAGAGAAGATCCTCGGCCGGGCCGAGGTGCGCCAGGTGTTCCACATCAGCAAGGCGGGCACGGTGGCCGGCTGCACGGTGGTCGATGGCAAGGTCACGCGCCGGTCGCATGTGCGCCTGATTCGCGATTCGGTGGTGGTCCACACCGGCCGGTTGAGCTCGCTGCGCCGATTCAAGGAAGACGCCAGCGAGGTCACCCACGGCTACGAGTGCGGCATCGCCATCGAGAACTACGGCGATGTCAAGGAGGGCGACGTCATCGAGGCCTTCGAGGTGGAGTCCATCGCAGCGGTCTTGGACCAGCCCACCTCGGCACCGCCCGCGCGCAAGTAGCGGCGGTCTTCCCTAGGGCATGACCGTCGGTATCGCGCGAATCACGCTCCTCGTTCCGGAGAGCCATTCTCTCAAGGAGAAAAGGATGGTTGTGCGGCGGGTGAAGGATCGCGTGCGCAACAAGTTCAACGTCGCCATCGCCGAGGTGGACGATAACGATGTTTGGCAGCGTGCTGTGGTGGGCCTGGCGTTGCTGGGCAACGACCGTCGCTTCGTGGAGTCGGCGCTGGACGAGGTGGTGCGATTCGTGCGCGGTTTGGCCGAAACCACCAACGTGGAGCGCGAACTTTTGACTTTCAGCCAACCCCTGGCGGAAAACGATCTGGGATGGAAAGGCTAGGGCTTGGATGAGTCAACGCGCGGAAAGAGTGGCGGGCGAGATCCGGCAGGTTCTCGGGGAGATGGTGGTGCGCGGGGCGATCAAGGATCCGCGCGTGCGCGACGCCGGCCTCATCACTATCACCTATGTTCGCATCACGGGAGATCTGCGCCAGGCGCGCGTGTTCTTCACCGTGCACGGCGCTGACGAGTCGGCCCTGGAGAAAGTTCGCGCGGGCCTGCAGAGTGCAGCCGGGTTCATGCGCCGGCAAGTGGGCGAGCGACTCAGGCTCAAGGTGACGCCCGGACTGGACTTCGAGGTCGACCGCGTGTTGGACCAGGAGGCTCACATCGAGCAACTCCTGCGAGAGGTGGCCAAGAAGGAGTGAGCGTTCTCGTCGTCGACAAGCCGGTCGGCCCCACATCCTTCGCGGTGCTGCGCCGGGTGCGCCGCGCGCTCGTGCGCGCCCGAGGCGGCGCGGAGCGAGCGCCCAAGCTCGGCCACGGCGGGACCCTGGATCCCATGGCGTCGGGCGTGTTGCCGGTGTGCGTGGGCGAGGCCACCAAGATCGTTCCCTTCCTGCTCGACGCCGACAAGGAATACCTGGCCGTCGTGCGCTTCGGTGTCGAAACCGATACCCTGGACGCCACCGGGCAGGTGCTGTGCGACAAGCCGGTCGGCAACTTGGATGCCGCCCGCGTAGAGGCGGTCTTGGCCAGCTTTCGCGGCGAAATCGAGCAGGTGCCTCCGATGTTTTCCGCACTCAAGCACCACGGCCAGCCGCTCTATCGCTACGCACGCGCCGGGCAGACGGTGGCAAGGCCGCCTCGCCGGGTGAAGGTGCACGATCTCTCGCTGCTGGCCTTCCAGCCGCCTGATCGCGCGCGCCTGCGCATTCGCTGCTCGAAGGGGACGTACATTCGCTCGCTGGCCGCGGACCTGGGGAGCCGGCTGGGCGTGGGGGCGCACCTGACCGAGTTGCGTCGGACGGCATCGGGTCCCTTTGCTCTGGCGCAAGCCCTGTCCCTCGACGCCATCGACGCCTGCGTCGACGAGGGACGTGCCTTGCCCTTTCTCTCCCTGCGCGAGGCTCTGGTGCATCTGCCAGCCGTGACGGTCGGCGACGACATGGCTCGGCGCCTGGCTCGTGGCCAGAGCGTGCGCTGGGACGAGATCGGCGCTGCCGCCGTCGAGCGCGGTCCTCTCTGCGTCCTGCTTCCGCCGGATGTCGTAGTCGCCGTGGTGGATCGGGGCGCGGAAGGGGCCGTGCGCATCCTGCGCGTCTTCAACGCCGGTTGACTCTTGGCGCGCAATGTAGGAAATTAGTTCGAGAGAAAAAGCAAAAGTGACAGAAAAGAGCGTGATTGCATGGCGCTAGCCGCAGTAAAGAAAGCAGAAGTTGTCAAGAAGTACGCCAGGGGTCCGGCTGACACCGGATCCCCGGAAGTCCAGATAGCTCTATTGTCTGAGCGTATCGCCTATCTGACCGAGCATTTTCGCGAGCACACCAAGGACCACCACTCCCGTCGTGGCCTGCTGATGCTGGTTGGACAGCGGCGCCGGCTGCTTGACTATCTGAAGAAGAAGAACGTCAAGCGGTACCGAGACGTGATCGTTTCGCTCGGTATCCGCAAGTAGGCCCGAAGATTTCCCATGGTGGAAGGCGGGCGGTGCGCGATGCATCGGCCGTCACGACAACAGAGGGCCCCGGTGCTTGCGTTCATCCTTCTTCCCGCCGGTTCGAGGTGCGTTCGGATTCGATCCGGACCCGCGAGATGAGGGACGAAGCCACAGGGGCCGCTAGAGAGGAGCAGCGAAATGTTCGTACGTGAAGGCGTGTCCCTAGGTGGCAAGGAGCTGAGTATCGAGGTCGGCCGCATGGCCAAGCAGGCCGACGGGGCCGTGGTGGTTCGCTACGGTGACTCCATGGTGTTGGTCACGGCGGTAGCAGCCGCCACGGTGAGGCCCGGCATCGATTTCATGCCGCTGACCGTCGACTATCTGGAGAAGACTTCGGCCGCGGGCAAGATCCCCGGCGGCTACTTCAAGCGCGAAGGCCGGCTGACCGAGACCGAGGTGCTGACCTCGCGGATCATTGACCGGCCCTGCCGGCCACTGTTCCCCAAGGGATGGCGCTTCGACACCCAGGTCATCGCCATGGTGCTGTCGACCGATCGCGAGAACCCGACCGACGTGCTGGCCATGACCGGCGCCTCGGCGGCGCTTCACCTTTCCGATCTGCCGTGGGCCGGGCCCTTCGCCGGCGTGCGCGTGGGACGGGTGGGCGGCGAGTTCGTCGTCAATCCGACCTTCGCCCAGCGCGAGGCTTCGGAACTGGACCTGACTGTGGCAGCCAGCCGCGACGCCATCGTGATGGTGGAGGGCGGCGCCCAGCACGTTTCGGAAGAAGTGCTGGTCGACGCGCTCATGTTCGCGCACAAGGCGGCGCAGCCGCTCATCGATCTGCAGGAGAAACTGCGGGCCGCGGTGGGCAAACCCAAGCGCGCCTTCCAGGCGCCGACGGTCGATCCGGCCCTGGACGCGCGGGTGCGAGAGTTGGCCAAGTCCAAGATCGAAGCCGCCATGGCCATCCGCGAGAAGCTGGAGCGCTATGCGGCCCTGGATGCGGCGGGGGTCGAGGTCGTGGAAGCGGCCAAGGCCGAGTTCCCCGAGCGCGAGGCCGAGATCAAAGAGGTGTTCGAGTCAGCCAAGAAGAAGCACCTGCGCGAGCTAGTGCTGAACACCAGCCGGCGCATCGACGGGCGGGCCACCGAGGACATCCGGCAGATCACCTGCGAGGTGAGCCTGCTGCCCCGCACCCATGGCTCAGCGTTGTTCACGCGCGGGGAAACCCAGGCTCTGGTCACCGCGACCCTGGGAACCAAGCAGGACGCGCAGCACATCGAGGGCCTGGGCGAGGAGTTCGAGAAGACCTTCATGCTGCACTACAATTTCCCGCCTTTCTCGACGGGAGAGACCAAACCCTTGCGCGGCGCCAGCCGGCGCGAGACCGGGCACGGCCATCTGGCCGAGCGGGCTCTGTCGGTGATGCTGCCCGACGAGAAAGACTTCCCCTACACCATCCGCGTGGTGTCCGAGATTCTCGAATCCAACGGCAGCTCGTCGATGGCTTCGGTGTGCGGTGGCGCGCTGGCGTTGATGGACGCGGGCGTGCCCATCAAGACGCCGGTGGCTGGCATCGCCATGGGCCTGATCAAGGAAGGCGACCGCGTAGCCGTGCTGTCCGACATCCTGGGAGACGAAGATCACCTGGGCGACATGGATTTCAAGGTGTGCGGTTCGCGCAACGGCGTGACCGCTGTGCAGATGGACATCAAGATCCAGGGCCTGAGCCGGACGATCTTGGAGCAGGCCCTGCAGCAGGCCAAGCGCGGGCGCATGTTCATCCTGGGCAAGATGGCCGAGGCGCTGCCGGCCCCGCGCGAGGAACTGAACAAGTACGCCCCGCGCATCTTCACCCTCAAGGTCAAGCCCGACAAGATCCGCGACATCATCGGCCCGGGGGGCAAGACCATCCGTGGCATCACCGCGCAGACCGGGGTGGCCATCGACGTGGAAGACGACGGCACGGTCCACATCGCCTCGCCCGACGGGCTGCTGGCCCAGAAGGCCATCGACATCATCAAGGGGTTGACCGCCGAGCCAGAGGTGGGCGAGTTCTACCTGGGCGTGGTGAGAAGGCTGGCAGACTTCGGTTGCTTCGTGGAGATCCTGCCGGGCACCGACGGTCTGGTGCACGTCAGCGAGCTCGACACCAAGCGCGTGGAGAGGGTGATTGATATCTGCAAAGAGGGCGACGAGATGCTGGTCAAGGTCATCGGCATCGACCGCGCCTCCGGCAAGGTCCGCCTGTCGCGCCGAGAGGCGCTGGGCAAGACCCCGGACGTGGTGCACAACCTGAAGGCGGGATTTTCGACGTAGTTAACCAGCATCGCGTGGAGGCCACTGATCCCGAGAAAGGGGTTGCGGCGTTCTGTGCAGTCCGAACCCTTTCTTCTCGTCCGATTGGGTTCCCTGTGGTTTCTGTGTGGAATAGGTGACCAGTAACGTATTGGATCGTGCTCTACGAGATCCTGGTTAGTTTGCGTGGGTGAGGTTGGGATCGGGCTCCGCTCGCATCGGACGTAGCGGCTTCAAGTCTGGCTCTGGTGGCGTGCGGGAATCGCCCTTGTCATCTTGGACATCTTCACATGCGCTCGTGGCGCGGTAGCCGTATATTGCCGAACCAATCCACATTCCTGCCCAGACGGCGGCTGAGCTTGCCAGCAGGTTCTTGTTGGACGAGCCATCTCGGCTGGCGAAGTAGATAGCTCCGCCGAGACTGTTGATCCCCAAGATGGTGTCCAGTATCGGGGGAACTCGGCTGGTACTGCATTCGACGTACGGTGTGCTCTCGTACTTGGTAGGTACGGGCTTGGTGAATATCAAAGAACAGCCGGACAGCAAAAAGGGTCCGATGAGCCATAGGGGAAACAATCTCGCGACAGGGCCCGTGAGCTTGACGGTTCCGCAAGTCTGGCTCGAAATGTCGACGCGAGGGCTGACCGATCCATCTGTGGTCGACCGCTGCAGCATGTTGGCGTCATTGTAGGGTGTGTCGCGCGGCCGCGTCAACGCGACCACCCTCATCACCGTGCGACTACCGGTGTCACCGCGTCCTGGTCCACTACCCTGCGGAGCTAGAGCGCAATGATGGACCTCTCGGGGAGTTCGGCGAGAATCACCCGATCGCCGGTGGCGAGACGCCAGCCTCGTAGCCGCGCGTGGGCGACGATCAGCCGGTCGAAGGGATCACGCGTCCAGCTCAGGTCCACGGCCGCATCGAAGAGATCGACGGACATGGGGTTATCGATGGTCCAGCGCGAATCCTGGCCGAGGGCATCACGGGCGCCGGGTGCAAGGCGAATGCGCTTGGCTTCTTCCAGAAAGGCCAGTTCGAGCAGGCTGACAGGCGAAATGTAGAGGCCGCTCGCGCGCGCCAGCATCCGACCGCGCGCGTGTCCGGTGTACACCCAGATAAGGGCGTTGGTGTCGAGGAGGATCACGCCTTGGTCCGCTGTTTGAAGGCCAACCCAGCCCTCCCGGGACGCCAGGTCCAGTCCCCATTTGCCACCGCCGGATCCAGGATCTCGATGACGGGCCTTGCCGTCCGGGGTGCTCGACGCGTTTCATCCAGGACGAGGCGGAAGCGCAACTTGCCGCGCTCGATGGTGACCGACTGGCCGCCGGCAGCCTGATTCAAGACACGTGCGAAGTTCTGGCGCGCCTGGGAGGCGGTGAAACGCGACATGTGTACATTGTACAACATCGTTGAAAGGAGGGGCAAGGAGGGCCACCGGCTGGTCTGCTCGGCGCGGAACACCACCCACCCGATGCAGACACGAGAAGCCTACGCCTCGGTGTGGAAGAAGCTGACGGCGCGCTCCAGCGCCTCGGCCTTGGCCGCCATGACCTCGGCCGTGTTGGCGACCTGGTCGGCGGCGGCGGCGGCGTGCTGGGTGATTTGCTCGACCTGGGACAGGGCGCTGTTGATCTGGCTCACACCGGCGGCCTGTTCGCGCGAGGCTGCGGCCACGTTGTGCACCAGTTCCAGGGTTTTGTGGATGGCGGGCAACAGCTCCCGCAGCAGGGCTTCCGAACGCTCAGCGACGGTGACACTGCCCTGTGACAGCTTCACGATATCGTGGGCCGCGGCCTGGCTGCGCTCGGCCAGTTTGCGCACCTCGGTCGCCACCACCGCGAAGCCACGCCCCTGGTCACCCACGCGCGCTGCCTCGATGGCCGCGTTCAGGGCCAACAGGTTGGTCTGGTACGCGATCTCCTCGACCACGGTCACCTGGCTGGCGATGGCATGCATTGCGGCCAGCGTCTCGACCACGGCCTGGGCGCTCTTTTCCGCGCAGGCGACGCCTCGCCGGGCCATGCCCTCCATCTCCTGACTGGAATCCGCGTTCTGGGAAATCGAGGCGTTCATCTGTTCGAGGCTGGACGAGGTCTCCTGCATCGAACTGGCCTGCGTGCTGGTGCCCCGGGCCAGTTCCGACGAGGTGGACGACAGCAGGACGGAACCCTGGTTGAGCGCGGTGGACGCTTCCTGCACCTCGGTCACTACCTCGCGCAGCTTTCCGATCATGGTGGCCGTGGCTGCGAGCAACTGCCCGATTTCGTCGTGGGTGGAGGCTTCGACCTGCGCCGAGAGATCGCCGGTGGCCATGCGGTGGGTGATCGAGATGGCATGGTCGAGCGGACGGGTGATCGAGCGAAGCAGGACCAGGGCCAGCAAGACCAGGGCGAGAATACAGAACGCGGCCACCCCCACGATGGCCAGGTAGAACAAACGCTGATTCCGGGCCAGCGCGGCGAACACGGTCTCCATCTGCGTCTTGTGCATCTCCGAAGCCGTATTCATGCGTTCCTTGAGGGCCTCGAACTGGCTCTTGGCCGCCTCGGTGTCTCCGCTGCCCGCCTCCCCGACCTTGCCGACCAGTTGCCAGTACTGGGAAAAATCGGCCGCCAGGCTCTCGACCTCCTTGAAGGTGTCGCCCGAGACCGTGTGGCAGTTGGTGCAATCGCCGGCCAGCAACTCGGGCGAGAAGCGAGCATCTGTCAGGTCAGTGAGAAAGGTACGCCGATGCATCTGCGCCTCGGCGCGATGGGACGGATCGCTCGAACGTGCGGCCTCATGAAAGGCGCGGTCAATCTCCACCAGAGCCAGCTTCAGGGTCTGGCTGCGCTGGGACGCTGGGAAGTATCCCTCCTCCATGAAACGCGTGAGCTTGCCGTTGCGCGCCCCGAGGAGCAGGGCCACCACCAGGATGGCCAGAAACCCAGATACCGTGAGCCCCAGCATTGCGTAGAGCTTGTGGGATAGCTTCAGTCGCTTGTTTCTCATGAGGGGTCACGCCGGCTGCTCCAGCGCCAGCCTAACCCACATGATATCGCAAGAATCGAAATCAGGGGCTCAACTCTTCCCTTCCCCGCGGCCGCGTACCTTCACGAAGGTGCCGTTCTGTAGCTCCTGGTAGGCGAGCCGCAACTCCTCTTGTGTGTTCATCACGATGGGGCCGTACCAGGCGACGGGCTCCCGGATGGGCTTCCCCGAGATCAGCAAGAAGCGTACCGGCTCGTCGGCGGCACGGATGGAGACGCTGTCCCCGTCGTCGAACAGCACTAGATGGCTATCCCCGAGAAGCGGGCTCCGTTCCATGTCGAAGTAGTTGCCTCCCTCGGCTTCGTAGCTGTAGGGGTCGCTCTGCTGGCAGAACACGGCCTTGCCGCCGATCACATAGGCCAGCACCGTGTGGCCGCGCGGCGTGGGCCGGGTGAAGGTCGCGCCCGCTGGCACGCTGACGTCGAGATATTCGGGGGCCGTGACCACGTCGCGCACCGGCCCGGTCACTCCGTCGATTGCGCCGGCGATCACCTTGATGCGCGTCCCGTTGGCCTGCACGGCCTCGGGAATCTGCGAGCTGGCAAAGCCCCGGTAGCGCGGGTTCATCATTTTGTGGGCCGCGGGCAGGTTGGCCCACAACTGGAAGCCGTACATCGCGCCCTGCGGGTCGCCCTTGGGCATCTCCTGGTGGATGATGCCGCTGCCGGCGGTCATCCACTGCACGTCGCCGGCCGAGATGACCCCGCTGTTGCCCAGACTGTCGCCATGTTCGACATCGCCGCGCAGGACATAGGTGATGGTTTCGATCCCGCGATGGGGGTGCCAGGGGAAGCCCTTGAGGTAGTGCTCGGGCCTGTCCGAGCGAAAGTCGTCGAGCAAGAGAAATGGATCGCAGAGTTGCAGATCACCGAAGCCAATCGCCCGATGCAGATGAACGCCTGCTCCCTCGATGGTTGCACGGCTCCTGACTACCTTGCGGATACGCCTATTCTCAGCCATTGCGGTCCTCCCTTCCCGAATTCACGAGCCCCAGTGCCCGGCGAGAGCGAAGTGTAGCAGCTTAGGCACGGGAGGCGAGTCTGAGCAACCGGGACTACTTCAGCGGGTCCCCGGGCGCGGTTGTCCCAGTCCTTCTTCGAAGCAGCAACAGCGCGAGCAACAGCGCAAAGGTGGTCAGCGAGACGGCGGCGCCCAGCGCGAAATAGGTCGACCGGTAGCGAAGAACCACCTCACTGCGCCCCGCGGGCACAGGTACTGAACGCATCCACACGTTGGCCGGCTGGCAAGGTACCTGCTTGCCGTTCACCGTGGCGCTCCATCCGGGGTACCAGGCTTCCTTGATCAGCAACAAGCCCGGCACGGCACTGTTCACCTCCAACTCGATACGTTCCGGAGCGAAGCTGACGATGGCTGCACGGGAACCAGCTGCCGCGTTGACGTCGCCACCCTGGGGTGGCCCGGATTCCACCAGCGCGACCCGCGCTCCGTCGTGCCCGGCCACCAGGCGTGAAAGCGCCTCGCGCCAGTTGCCCACGACTTCGCTGCGGGCCACCACCAGGGCGCGGGGATCGGGCGATGGGTCGAAGACCATCCTGCGGGCCGCGACGTCATAGCCCGCCACCAGATTCATGGTGCGGTAGGGAAAGGTGCCGCGTCGGAAGATGTCGAGGGAAGGCGCGGTGTTATCGAGATCGGGCGCAGGCACGCCTGCCATCGCGTGAAGGTAGGCCCAGACACGTTCCAGCGCCAGGGATCCGTAGCTGGTGAAGGTGCTCCAGCCAAAGAGCATCCCCCCGTCTTCGCGAACCAGCGGCGAACTGATGCGCGGCGGGGGGCGGTCGTGGGCCAGCAAGCCGCGCGCGCCGAGGGCATTGGTCAGCTCGACTTCGGCCGGAAATTCGGGTGGCGGCGTCCGGTAGGTGTACTTGATGTTCTTGATGGCCAGCGCCAGATCGCTCGCGACAAACATCGCCAGTGTGATGGCCAAGGCCGCGCGAACACGCAACGACCAGGGACGCGCGGTCCACAGCAGCAGCAGCAGGACCGCGGCCACGACGCCGACAAGCTGACCCCAGCGGTGTGCCCGCGCAGCCAGCACAGCCGCACCCAGCCCGGCCAGCACCAGCGCGAGCGCGGTGGCGCGACTGCCGGTGGCTCTCAGCGAGAGAAGAAGCGCACCAGCCACGGGAAGCGCCAGGGAGATGAGCGCGGTCGTGCGCGCGTGCATGCGGAAGGCCGCCAGTCCGGGCAAGATCCGATAGAGCAGGGCAAAGACCGGGGTCGAGTTGCCGGCCGCGATCAAAGCGGCGAAGGCTACCAGAGCCAGCAACGCGCGAGCGTTGCGGTCACGCACGCGGACCAGATAGGCCACGCCTGCCAGCGGAACCAGCAGGCCGGCATACAGATCATAGATGGTGAGTAGCGGCATGCCCGGGCCGGGCGGAACCACGACGGAAGCCCAGGCATAGGGTGGCATGGCGTAGAAGCCGGAGAAGGCGAGCGACGGCGTCTGGCGATTGGCCTGCCCGACGAGTTCGTGGAAGGGCAAGAGCTGCACGGCCGCCAGCAACGCGGCTACAACCACCGCGCCCGCGAGGCGAATCAGATCGAGGAGGGCAAGCTTCGCCTGCGCCGGCAGGGGCTTGCCCAACCTCCGCGCCAGCAGCAGGGTTGCGGCGCCCACGCCCGTGATCCAGACGACCTGGGGGTGGCCGGCCAGCAATTGCAGCGCCAGCGCCAGCGCCAGCAGAGCGGAAGTGCGCAGCGAGGGTCGATCCTGGCCGCGCAGCACGAGCCAGAGGACGAGCGGCAACCAGCACAACGCCATGCTGTACTGCACCTGGCCCGAGTGAAAGCACAGGACGACCGAGGCCCCTGCTGCAAATGCGAACCCCGCGGAGACCGCCTGCGGCCTGCCTGCGCCGAGATGGCGGGCCAGTCCTGCGGTGCCCGCCACTGCCAGGAACACGTGTATGGCCGTCAGTGCGGCGAACCCGATGCCAGCGCCAAGAACGACAAATAGCAGACCGGGCGGGTAGAGCAGCGCGGTCTCGATGTCGGCCAGAAAGGGCCGGCCCAGCCCGACGTGCGGATTCCACAGTGGCAGGCGTCCCGAGCGCAAGGCGTCGATGGCGTAGCTCTTGTACAGTTCGTGCATCCGGATGAAGTCGAACGACTCCAAAATGCTGGGCCGTGTGAGGTACGCCAGTACCGCGAACAGCAGGCAACCCACGCCGACCTGAGTCCACTGGTGAGCCGTCAGAAAGCGCGACGCTAGCTCGCGGGCGCTAGGATCCTCGGTGGCCTTGGTGCTCATGGGAATCGCATTGTGCTGGCCAAGAGGACATCGCTCAGATTCTTGCACGAAACGACGTTTTGAAGTCCAACAACAACTGCACGACAGGTTGCCAATCTGAGGAGCGAAGTCTTTTCTGCGGCGACTGCGACGTATAGCGGAGCGACGACCATCGAGATCGGTGGAACGGCGAGTGCAGCGTGGTCAGATGATTTCTCTTCCGGGCGTCGCTGCTTTTCATCGCGAAGGTGGTGCGCCGACTGGCTGGCAGCGGGGCCCGGGTCGAGTACAATCGGCTCCGCCGTGACGCCCGCTCATCCCGCTGATTCACCGATCGTGGTCCATTTCTGCCGCCTGCGCCCGAGCGCGGTGCTCCCTCACTACATGACACCGGGCTCGGCCGGCATGGATCTGGCGTCCGCCGCGGACGGGCCGGTGACCGTGCCTGCGGGCGAGCGTGTGGGGATCCCGACGGGATGGGCCATGGAGTTGCCACTGGGCTACGAAGCTCAGGTGCGCCCGCGGTCGGGGCTGGCCTGGCGATCGGGGCTGACCGTGGTGAACGCGCCGGGAACCATCGACAGCGACTACCGTGGCGAGGTCGTGGTTCTGCTGGTCAACTTGTCCCAGCAGCCGGTCGTGGTCCAGCCGGGCGACCGGGTGGCCCAGATGGTGATCGCGCCGGTCATCCAGGCGACGGTCGAGGAGGTGGCGGAGCTGTCGAGCACCCAGCGCGGCGGTGGTGGATTTGGACACACAGGTTGATCCGAATGCGTCGAGTATGATTAGTTGCGCACATGAGCAGCACCCCGGTTGAGATTCTTCCCAAGCGAGCCGGCATCGTCGGCGTTTCCGGCTATTCGGGGATGGAGCTGGCGCGCATCCTGGCAAGCCATCCGTACTTGTCGCTGGGCCTGGTGACCAGCGACAAGTGGACGGGCAAGCGCCTGGGCGACCGCCTTGCGGTGGCGGGACCCGCTGCTGATTTGATCTGCTTCTCGCACGAACAGGGCCAGGCCCGCCTGGGCGAGCTGGACGTGGTGTTTCTGTGCACACCGGCCGAGGTTTCCGTCGAGCTGGCGCCGCGCGTGGTGGCGGCGGGCGTGCGCGTGGTGGATCTGTCGGGCGGGTTCCGACTGGCAGCCGACCAGTTCCCGCAGTGGTACGGCTTCACCCATCCCGCGCCGGCGCTGCTGGCCGAGGCTGTGTACTCCCTGCCGGAGGCCACCAACAAGGCCGAAAAGTTGCGCACGGCAAGGCTGGTTTCGAATCCGGGCTGCTACGCCACGGCCGCGGTGCTGACCGTGCTGCCGCTTCTGCGCGCGGGTTTCATGGAAGCGGACTCGGTGATCATCGACGCCAAGAGCGGAACCACGGGAGCGGGCCGCAAGGCGAGCGAGGAAATGTCGTTCTCCGAGGTGGCGGACGACGTGCACGCCTACCGTATTTTTCGCCACCAACACGCGCCTGAAATTGAGATGGCCCTGGCCCTGAGCGGCACGCCCAACCTTCGTGTTACCTTCATGCCTCACCTGCTTCCTGTCCGGCGGGGCATCCTGGCAACCGCCTACGGACGCCTGCGCCACGGCACCGGCGGCAGCGATCCGGCCGGTGGCGTGCGCAAGGCGCTCGATGATTTCGCCGAGGAGCGGCCGTTTGTCCACGTGGTGAACCCTGACGAGGTTCGCCTGCAGGCCGCGGTGGGCACCAACCGCGTGGTGCTGGGCGCGTCCGCCGACGCCAGGCTTGGCATGGTGGTGTCCTTCGCGGCGATCGACAACTTGCTCAAGGGAGCGGCTGGCCAGGCGGTGCAGAACGCCAACCTCATGTTCGGTTTCCCCGAGACGGCGGGCCTCTTGCGGCTCGCCGGGGCCATGCCATGAGCGACAGCCACGAGACGCAGTCGGAGTCTCTCGGCGATCGACGCGAGCTGGTGGTCGAGGCGCTCAGGTACATCCAGAAGTTCGCCGGCACGCGCGCGGTCATCAAGTACGGCGGCGCCGCCATGGTCAAGGACGACCTGAAGCGGAGCTTCGCCCTGGACGTGGTCTTGCTGCAGGCGGCGGGCCTGCGACCGGTGGTGGTTCACGGCGGCGGGCACGAAATCACCAGGACCCTGGATCGCCTGGGCCAGAAGAGCGAATTCATCGACGGGCAGCGGGTGACCGGTGTCGCAGAGATGGGGGTGGTCGAGATGGTGCTGACCGGAAAGGTGAACACGGAGATCGTCGGTCTCATCAACACCCTGGGCGGCACCGCCATGGGCCTGTCGGGCAAGGACGCGCATCTCATCAAGGCGCACAAGCTGCCGCCCCGGCCGGGCAAGCCTGACCTCGGCTGGGTGGGCGAGGTGGAGAACATCAAGACCGAGGTTCTCGAGATGTTGCTCGACAAACACTACATGCCCGTGATCTCGCCGGTGGGCTTGGGCAGCGAAGGGGCCAGCTTCAACATCAACGCCGACATGGTGGCCGCCGAGATCGCGGTTGCCGCCAAGGCGAAGAAGCTCATCTTCCTCACCGACGTGGCCGGGATCCTGGACGAGAACGGCCAACTGTTGAGCGAGCTGCGGGCCGCGGATCTACGTGGTCGATTGCAAGAAGGCCGCGCGGTCAAGGGCGGCATGCAGGTCAAGGCGCAGGCCATCCTGCGCGCCCTGGAAGGCGGGGTAGAGGCGGTACACGTGGTCGACGGCCGCGAGCCCCACAGCGTAGTGGTCGAGTTGTTCACCGAGAAGGGCGTGGGGACGCTGGTGACGGCGTAGCGAGGCGGCAAAATACCGCGACAGTCAGACGTCGCCATGGCCGAGCGAAGGCATGATGACACGTGAAGAGAGACGGGGTTGTTCATTCGGGGCACTCCTTTCGGGGCACTCCTCGTGTATCATCGCGCGCGACAGTCGAGGGATCTCATGTTCGCCCGCTTTGCACGTGCACAGGACGCATCTTCCCGCGTGGTGGTGGTGGGCGTGGTGGGCGGGATCCTTCTGGCTGCGTGGTCGGCCTGGTTCTTTCTGGCGCGGGTGGGGCTCTACGAGGTCAGTCGCTCGGCCCGCCTGGAAGTGGCGACGGCCCCTTATGATGTCGACTCGCCGGTGGCGGCCCGCCTGCTGCGCAGCGCTTTGGTGCTGGACCGGCAGGTGCAGCAGGGCGAGATCCTGGTCGAGTTGGACGCGGAGGCGTTCCGTCTGGAACGCGCGGCCGAGCAGAGCCGACTGGCGACATTGGGCCCGCAGATCGAAGCCCTGCGCCACGAGCTGGCCTCGCAGGAGCAGGCCATGCGCGGCGAGGGGCGCGCCAGTGCGGCGCAGGTGAACGAGGCGCGCGCCCGGCTGCGCGCTTCGGATGTGGTGGCCCAGCAGAAAGAGTCGGAGCGGGCGCGAATCCAGACTCTGCACGACGATCGGCTGGTTCCGACCCTGGACCGCGACCGCATGAGGACGGAGGCGCAGCGACAGAGCGCGGAGGCCGAAGCGGCGCGCGAGCAGGTGGGCCGACTGGGCAGCGAGGGTGCGGTCAAGCTGAGCGAGCGCAGGGCACAGATCGCGCGACTGCAGGCGGACGTCGCACGCCTGCAAAGCGAACGTGCGGACGCCGAGAGCAAACTGCGCATTCTCGACCAGAAGATCGATTTGCACCTGGTTCGAGCGCCCATCGCCGGTCGTATCGGACACATGGTGAACCTTCGCGCGGGCGCCATGGTGTCCGAGCGTACCCGCCTGTGTACCATCGTTCCCACCGGCGGGCTGCGCGCGGTGGCCTTCTTCGACCCGGCGACTGCCATCGGGCGGGTGCGCACGGGCCAGAGCGCGCGGCTGCGCATGTTCGGTTTCCCCTGGACCAAGTATGGGCTGCTGCAGGCCCAGGTCGATCGCGTGGGCAACGAGCCCCGGGACGGCCTCATCCGGGTGGAACTGGTTCTGCGATCGCCGCAGCGGACGAACATTCCCTTGCAGCACGGGCTGCCGGGCAGTGCCGAGGTCGAGGTGGAACAGGTTTCGCCATTTGCTCTGGTGCTGGATGCGGCCGGCCGGTTTCTCATCAGTGCCGAGGCCAGTGCCGCACCAGCCGTGCCCAACCCTGCGCCGACCCAGGACAGATAGGCATGGCTGCCTCCGAGAACGACGCCCAGGATGAGTCGGAGAGTGCGCGGGAGCGGCGGCATTCTTTCGCCCACGAGGTGGTGCAGACCTCGGCCATGGATTGCGGTCCCGCCGCCCTGAAATCCCTGCTGGAGGGTTTCGGCATCCGCGCCCACTACGGTCGGCTGCGCGAGGCCTGTCACACCACGGTCGACGGGTCGTCCATCGACACGCTGGAGGATCTGGCCCGCAGGCTGGGTCTGGACGCCACCCAGATGCTGTTGCCGGTCGAGCATGTTCTGCTGCGCGAATCGGAGACGCTGCCGGCCCTGGTCGTGGTCCGGCTGCCGTCGGGCCTGACCCACTTCGTGGTGGTGTGGCGGATCCTCGGGCCGTGGGTCCAGGTCATGGATCCCGGCCGCGGCCGGCGCTGGATGAGCAAGCGGGATTTCTTGCGCGATCTCTACCTGCACGAGATGCCGGCCCCGGCGGCGGACTTCGCGGCGTGGACACGCGAGCCGGGATTCCTGGATCCGCTGCGAGTCCGCTTGCACAGGCTGGGCGTGCGTGATGCCAGTCAGCGCATCGCCGCGGCCTCCGCCGGTGAAGACTGGCGGCCCCTGTGTGCGCTCGACGCTTGTGCTCGGGCGACCGAACAGTTGTTGAGCGGCAAGGTGTTTTCGTGCGCGCGCAGCGCGCGGGCCTTTGCTTGCTTGCTGGATGGCGTGAGCAAGGGTGGGGCGTCGGAATTCGTCCCCGAGACTCTGTGGACTGCGCGTCCCGCTGCCGAGCCCGAGCAGGACGGAAAACCCAGGCTGCTTGTGCGCGGGGCTCTCGCGCTGCGGGTAGCCGGATTGTCGGCGGACCAGCCTGCCGAGACGCTGCCTCCCGAACTGGCGGCGGTCCTGGCTGACGACCAGCCGGGCCCGGCGCGCAACTTGGTCGAGTTCCTGCGCGCCGACGGACTGCTGCGCTTTCTTCCCATCGTCGCCGGACTGGCGTTGGCCGGGGTAGAGACGGTGGTGGAGTCGCTGCTCTTCCGCAGCGCCATCGACATCGGCCAACGGCTGCCGCTTTTCGAGCAGCGTCTGGCGGCGGCGGGCGCGCTGGTGTTGTTCCTGGCCGCGCTGTTTTTCGTCGAGTGGCCGCTGGCACGGACCCTGTGGGCTGTGGGCAGCCGGCTGGAGATGCTGCTGCGCCAGGCTTTCTTGCGCAAACTGCCCCTGCTCGGGGATCGCTATTTCCAGAGCCGGCCCATCTCCGACATGGCGGAGCGCGCGCATCTTCTGCACTGGCTGCGCCTGCTGCCCGGGCAGGGTGGCCAGTTGCTGCGCACCATCTGCGAGCTGCTCACCACCACGGCCGGCGTGATCTGGCTGTACCCGTCAGGCGCGGCGCTGGTGTTGGCGTTGGCGGGGCTGATGCTGGTCCTGCCGCTCTGCTGTCAGCCGGCGCTGGTGGAACGCGATCTGCGCATGCGCGGCCATGCCGGTGGTTTGGCGCGATTCTATCTCGACGCGCTGCTGGGCCTGTCGGCAGTTCGCGCGCACACGGCCGAGCCGGCCCTGCGCGCCGAGCACGGCGGTCGCCTGCGCGAGTGGGCGCGGGCCGCCCGGGACGCCACGCGTCTGGCGGTCCTGGTCGACACTGCACAGGGCCTGCTGGGGTTCGGTCTGGCGGCGATCATTGTCTTTCGCTATCTGGTGTCAGCCTCGGGCTCGGGCTGGGCGATCCTGATCGTGTACTGGGTTTTCATGCTGCCGTCCCTCGGTCAGGAGATCGCGTTTCTCATCCAGCAGTACCCGCAACACCGCAACGTGACCCTTCGTTTGTTGGAACCGTTGAGTGCGCCTGAGAGCGCGGTCGAAGCTGAGGACAGATCGCTTCCTCAGTCGGCTGCGACCGGAGTCGCAGTGGATCTGCGCGACGTGCGTGTGAAGGCCGCGGGCAACGAGATTCTGGCGGTCGACACGCTGACCCTGGCCGCGGGCGAGCACGTGGCCATCGTGGGCTCCTCGGGCGCGGGCAAGTCCAGCCTGGTCGGGCTGCTGCTGGGCTGGTATCGCCCGGACGTCGGCGTGGTGCGGGTCGACGGACAGGAACTGCGGGGTCGCTGGCTGGACGAGTTGCGGCGGCAGACCGTGTGGGTCGATCCTGCGGTGCAGTTGTGGAACCGGTCGTTGCTGGAAAATCTTCGCTTTGGCAGCGACGGTGAGCACCGGGCAGTGGGCGATGCAGTGGAGGCCGCGCAGCTCGATGAGGTGCTGGCCCGTCTGCCCATGGGCCTGCAGACGCCGCTCGGCGCGGGCGGGGCCTTGCTTTCCGGCGGCGAGGGCCAGCGGGTGCGGCTGGGTCGTGCCGTCTGCCGGGGCGCGGCCCGCCTGGTGATCTTCGACGAGCCCTTCTGCGGGTTGGAGCGCTCGCGCCGGGAAGACCTGCTCAAGGCCGCGCGCGCGCGCTGGGCAGCGGCGACATTCCTCTGCATCACCCACGACGTCAGCCAGACGCTCGATTTTCCGCGGGTGCTGGTGGTGGACAAGGGACGCGTGGTCGAGGACAGCGCGCCTAAGCAACTGGCCAGCCAGGCGGACACGCGGTTCGCGCACCTGCTGGCAGCCGAGGTGCGGGCGCGGGCTCGCCTGGAGGGTCCGGAGTGGCGCCATTTGCGACTCGACCAGGGAAAGCTGGCAGAGCGGACGCTGTCGCGCGCGCAAGGAGAACCTACGTGAGCCGCCAGCGCGCGGGTGCTGCGACGATCGCGAGCCCTGCGGCTGCCGCCTGGCCAGGCAGCAGGCTGGGCGAGGCTCTGGTGGCTGTGAGCGAGCGGCTTTTGCCCCAGCGCCGGGCGCCCCGGCTGCAAGATCCGCCGTCCGACATCGGAGACGGTCCTGCGCTCGCTGGCTTTGTGGAGGATGCTGCCTGTCAGCTCGGCTTGGAAGTCGAGGCGGTGGACGCAGGGGTTGCGACCGTGCGTGGGCTTCTGGCCGAGGGTGGCCCGGTGCTGGTTGCGCGCCCGGGGCCGGGCAGCTCGTTGCAGTTCTTGGTGCTGCTGGGCTGCGACCGGCGCGGGCGTGCGGCGGATGCGCTGGGCGCTGACCGGCGTGTGCACCGCCTTGCTGCCGCCGAGATAGATGCCTGGCTCGACGACGAGACGCGTGGTTCGGACAGCGAGGCCTTTGCTGGTTTCTGTTCGGCCATGGGCCTTGCCGCTGGCGATCGGAAAAAGGCGAACCGGATCCTGGGCCGCGCCGCCAGGCCCGGCCGGCCGTCGGTGGGTTGGGCGTTGCACCCGGCTGCCAGCGGCATGGGCGAACGGTTCCGCCAATCGGGCGCCAGTCGAGTGGTTGGTACTGCGCTGGTTTCGTATCTGACCGCCTTCGCGCTCATGGTGGGCTCGTGGTGGTTGCTCGGGGCCGCGGCGCTGCAGGGGCATCTGGAACGCGGCTGGCTTTGCGCGTGGGCCATGTTGTTGCTGACCTTCGTGGCGTGTCGGGCAAGCGGAGTGTGGGCTGCCGGCCGTCTGGCCGTGCAGGTGGGTGGACTGGTGCGCGAACGCTTGCTGGAGGGCATCTTGCGTCTGCCCGCCGACCAGGTGCGGGTCAAGGGGATCGGGCACCTGCTGGGCACTGTGCTGGAGGCTGACGCGCTCGACGCTTTCGCGCGCACCGGCGGGCCCACGCTGTTCGCCGACGTGTTCCAGTTCTTCTTCGGCGCCGTGGTGTTGCTGCTGGGTGCTGCGCCCATGTTTCACCTTGCCCTGCTGGCGATCTGGCTGCTGCTGGCGGCTGGACTGGTGCGGCGTCTTTACCGACGGTTGCTCGACTGGGCCGACGCGCGCATGGCGCTCACCGACGAGTTGGTGGAGACCATGGTGGGCTATCGAACCCTGGTGGCGCAGCAGCCGGCGGGGCAGCGAGACGAGGACCGGGGTTTGGCCGCGTACGGCCGCAAGCAGGCGGCGCTGGACGACGAGATGGCACGCCTGTCGGTGCTCTTGCCGCGAGGCTGGCTGGTACTCGCTGTGGCGGCGCTCGCCCCCGGCTTTGCCACCGGCTCGGCGCAAAGCGCGGGCCTTGCGGTCAGCCTGGGCGGCGTGTTGCTGGTTTACCTGGCCTTTCGCCGCGTGGCCATGGAGACAGGGCCGGGCCTGGCCGCGGCCTGGCTTGGCTGGAAACGCACGCGGCCTCTGTTCGAGATGGCGTCGTCGAAGACCGAAGGGGAAGAGAGCGTGGCGGTGCTGCCCACCGAAGTGGACGAGGCGAGTGCGGGCCGGCGCGGGCTGCTGGTAGGCCGCGATGTGAGCTTCAGCTACCCGGGCCGGCTGGAGCCGGTGCTGCGAGGGTGCAACATCGAGATTCGGCGGGGCCAGCGCATTCTCATCGAGGGGCCGTCGGGTTCGGGCAAGTCGACGTTGGGCGCGCTTCTGTGCGGGCTGCGCCAGCCGTCAAGCGGTCTGTTGCTGCTGGGCGGATTCGACCACCACAGCCTGCGTCCCGAGCGCTGGCGCCAGCGTGCCGCCGGCGTGCCCCAGAGCCACGAGAACCACATCCTGTCCGCGCCGCTGCTGTTCAACATCGCCATGGCCCGTCGCTGGCCCCCGCATGCACAAGACGAGCAGGAGATCGAGGCGATCTGTCGCGAACTGGGCCTGTCGGACCTGATTGCGCGCATGCCGGGAGGGCTGCAACAGATGGTGGGGGACAGTGGCTGGCAGCTTTCGCACGGCGAGCGCAGCCGTGTGTGCGTGGCGCGGGCGCTTCTGCAGCAGGCGGACCTGCGTGTGCTCGACGAGAGCTTCGCCGCCCTGGATCCCGAAACCCTGGACCGAGTGCTCGAGTGCGTGGTGAGACGCTCGGAGACGTTGGTGGTGGTTTCGCACGCGTAGCACGTGGCGTTCGCACAGGACGCGGCTCCCGCTACTTTGCGCGTGCCTGTTGAACCAACTCGACGAACAGTCGCGCGCGCTCGGTCACCAGATCGTCGCGTCCCTCGCGCAAGGCCTTGACGTCGACCAGATCGCCGCCCACGCCCAGGGCTTCGGCGCCCGCCTTGATGAAGGCCGCAGCGGTCTGCAATGAAACCCCACCGGTGGGGACCAACTTGATGTGCGGCAGTGGCGCCTTGAGCGCCTTGAGGTAGCTCGCCCCACCCACCGCGCCCGCCGGGAACACCTTCACGAAATCGGCGCCAGCCGACCAGGCAGTCACCACCTCGGTCGGGGTCAGCGCGCCCGGCATCACCAGCACGCCCTGCTGTCCACAGAAGGCAATCGTCTCGAGGTTGAGCGCGGGGCTCACGATGAACTGGGCGCCAGCCTCGATGCACGCGCGCGCGGTCTGCGCATCGAGCACCGTGCCGGCGCCGATGATGACTTCGGGATCGATCTCGGCGCTCAGTTCCTTGATTACGTTCACCGCACCAGGGACCGTCATCGTGATCTCGAGCACCGAGATCCCGCCCTTGAGGATGGCCGCCACTGCCCGGCGGGCCATGTCGGTGGATTCGGCCCGGACCACGGGAATGATGCCGATAGCCGTGAGACGGCTGCTGACTTCCGATTTGTCGCGCGACTTCATGATGGTTTTCTCCTGCAGTTCAACGTGCCACGCGTGCGCTGCCGCCCTTCATGGCCTTTTCGACTTCTGCCAGGGTCGCCATGGTGGTGTCGCCCGGCGTGGTCATGGCCAGGGCTCCGTGCGCGGCTCCACATTCCACAGCCCATTGCGCGGATCGACCGGCGAGAAGCCCGTAGATCAAGCCGGACGCGAACGAGTCACCGCCGCCCACCCGATCGTAGATTTCCAGATTGTTGCGTACCGGCGCCGAATAGAGTTGTCCCTGGTAGTGGCAGACGGCTCCCCAATCGTTGCACGTCGCGCTCTTGGCATTGCGCAAGGTGGTGGCCACCAGCTTCAGATTCGGGTACGCGGCGACCACGCGCTCGATCATGCGGCGGAAGCTTTCGGGATCCAGCTTCGACAGGTTCTCGTCCACGCCCTCCACCTCGAAGCCGAGCGCCGCCGTGAAATCCTCCTCGTTGCCGAACAGCACGTCGATTTGCGACACCACCTCGCGGTTCACTTCGATGGCGCGCTTGCGCCCGCCGATGGCCTTCCACAGCGACTCGCGGTAGTTGAGGTCGTAGGAAGATACAGTGCCGTTTTCTCGCGCGGCCTGCAGGGCTTCCTTGGCCACCAGGGGCGCGGTTTCCGACAGGGCACAGAAGATCCCGCCGGTGTGCAACCAGCGTGCGCCTTCCTGCTGGAAGATCAGTTTCCAGTCGATGTCGCCAGGTCGAAGCTGCGACACGGCGGTGTGGCCGCGATCCGAGCAGCCGAGCGCGGCGCGCAGCCCGAATCCGCGTTCGGTGAAGTTCAGGCCGTTGCGAACCGTACGGCCGACGCCGTCGTAGGCGACCCACTTGACGTGCGATTGGTCCACGCCTCCCTGGTACACGAGATCCTGGACCAGCCGGCCGACCGGGTTGTCGGCCAGGGCCGTGACCACCGCGGTCTTCAGGCCGAAACAGCGGTGCAGCCCGCGCGCGACGTTGTACTCGCCGCCGCCTTCCCAAACGCGGAATGAACGCGTGGTCGCGATACGATTGTCCCCGGGATCGAGGCGCAACATGATCTCGCCCAGGCTGACGAGATCCCACTTCGCGCTTGCTTCGGGCTTGGTCTTGAGTGCTTCCATGGGCAGATCACCGACGAATCGATTGGCCCGTGAGCGTACAGGAGAGGGAGCACGCGATCAAATGCGCGGTGGTCTTCGGATAGGCGGCAACAATAGGTCCGGCCCCGCGCACGCGCTATAGTCGAGTCGTGGCTACGAAGAAGGATCACGGAAAGGCGGGAGGACGCGAGAGCCCTACGAAGACTCCCATCCTGAGACCACAACGTCGCAAACAGGCGTTCTCGGTCTTCGGCGGCGCGGTGGAAAAGGCCGGCGACCGCGAAAGTGCGACGGCGTTGGCCGAGTTGCTGGTCCCGGACCCCGGCCTGGCGCGCGCGCTCACCCACGGGTTTCACAGCTACGCGGGTCGCATGCACCCGTCCACGGCGCGGGTCGCGATCGCGCGCTTCTCGCATCCCGGCCATGACGTGCTGGATCCTTTCTGCGGCAGCGGCACCGTCCTGGTCGAGGCCATGGCGGCGGGTCGCAAGGCGGTAGGCAGCGATGCCAGCCCGCTGGCCGCGATCATCGCGCGCGTGCGCTCGACCACCTTGGGACCGGAAGGCCGCCAGCGTCTGGTGGAGAGCGCGCGGCAGATCGCCGAGGAGGCAGCCGAGCGCGCCCGCAAGCGCCAGCGGCCCGACATCCCCGTGTGGGCGAGCCGGGAAAAGGACCGATTCTTTCCCCATGTCGCGCTTGAACTCTACGGTTTGCGCGCGCTCATCGGCGAGACCAAGGAGGACGACGTGGGCCGCGCCTTGCGCGCTTGCTTGTCGTCGATCCTGGTGAAGTTCATGCGCGGCAGCGACGAGGCGGAAGCCCGGCGCATCGGGCGAGGCGTGCCGTCGCACTTCTTCGCGAGCCGCGCCGAGGAACTGGCTTGTGGCCTGGAGGCGTTGGAGCGGCGAACACCGGCGGGAACGCCCACGCCGCAGATTCGTGTGGCCGACGCGCGGAATTTGAGCCCGCTGGCGGCCGGTGGGTTCGACCTGATCCTGTCGTCGCCGCCCTACGCCGGAACCTACGACTACGCCGAGCACCACGACGTGCGCTTTCTCTGGTTGGGGCTGCCCCGCGCGAATCTGGATCGCGTGCAGGTGGGCGCGCGCGACGAGGGGTTGGGGTCAGCGGCCCAGCGCTGGTGTCAGGATCGGCGGCGCTGGTTGTCGGAGATGGCGCGCGTGGCCCGTCGGGGCGCGGCCATCATCCTGCAGGTCGGTGACGGCGTGGTGGCGGGTGCGCCCGAGGACGCCGCGGGAGCGGTCGAGGACGAGGCTCGCCGTCAGGGCCTTGTCCCGGTGGCGCGTGTGTCGCAGGCGCGGCCGCCCCATGACTATCGCCTACGCCAGATCTTCGCCGGCCGCCCACGCCGGGAACACATCGTGCTTCTGCGCAAAGGCGGATAGTTGTCCGGCCTCGGACCAAGCCTCTCCCCACGCGGCCGGTTCCTGCGGTAGACTGGCGCCACATGACGGCCGTTCTGCAGGACAAGACCGTGGTGCTTGGCGTGACCGGCGGTATATCGGCTTACAAGGCAGCCGAGTTGTGCCGGCTTCTGCGCAAGGCCGGGGCGCGCGTCGAGGTCGTGATGACACCTGCCGCCTGTGCGTTCATCACGCCTCTCACCATGCAGGCCCTGTCGGGCAACCCGGTGGCCACCGAGATGTTCGAGGCCACCTTACAGTCGCACATCGGTCACATCGAGTTGGCCTCACGCGCGGACATCGTCGTGGTGGCGCCAGCCACCGCGGATGCCATTGCCCGATTTGCCGCTGGCATGGCCAACGATCTCTTGGCCGCAGTCGTGCTGGCCACCCGTGCGCCTGTACTGTTGGCGCCGGCCATGAACAGCAACATGTGGGACAACCCCATCACCCAGGCGAATCTGACCAGGTTGACCGAGACGGGCCGCTTCTCCACGGTGGGTCCCGACGCGGGCGAATTGGCCTGCGGCTGGGTGGGCGCCGGTCGGCTGGTTTCGCCTGCCGAGATCGTCGCCGCCATCGAGTCGCGCCTCGCCGGTGCGTCCGAGACAACCAGAGCCGAGGGCGCGCTGGCCGGCCGCCGCATCGTGGTCACCGCGGGACCCACCTGGGAGGCGGTGGACGACGTGCGGTTTCTCGGCAATCGTTCGTCGGGCAAGATGGGTTTTGCCCTGGCGCAGACCGCGGCTGCGCAGGCTGCTGACGTGACCCTCATCGCGGGGCCAGTGGCCTTGGCCACGCCAATTGGTGTCGCCCGTCGCACGGACGTGGAATCGGCCCAAGAGATGCGCGAGGCCTTGCGTCGCGTGGCCTTGCAGGCCGACGTGGTGGTGATGGCGGCGGCAGTGGCTGATTTCCGTCCCGGCGTGCGTGTCCTGGGCAAGCTCTCGCGCCGTGCTGCCTCGGCCGCCACCCGTCCGGCGCGCACCCTGCCACTGGTCGCCAACCCGGATCTGTTGGCCGAACTCGGGCGCGAACGCAAAGGCCGGTCGCCCTTCCTGGTGGGATTCGCAGCCGAGGTCGGGGTGTCGGGCGAGGCACTGGTGGCGCGCGCGCGGCAGAAGCTGACCGAGAAGGGGTGCGACGTCGTGGTGGCGAACGAAGTGGGCAAGGCCGGTCTGGGCTTGGGCGCTGAGTACAACGCGGTTACCATGGTCTTTGCCGATGGACGCATCGTCGATTTGCCGGCCGATCGCAAAGAAGCAATTGCCGTGAAGATATGGGACACCATCACCACCTTCTATCTGGCGCAGACCGGGGCGCTGGCGTCGAACAAGTCCGGCCCGGCGTCCGATGGGCTTTCCCCGATTTTTCCCCGCAAGCGCCGCGCCCGCCGCGGCCGAAAGGGCACGGATGTCTAGCGCTTCACGCGAAGAGAAACTGCGGGCCTATGCAGGCCACGCCAGCGAGCGGCTGGTCGGGGCTGGCCAGATCCTGGCTGGGCGCCAGGCCATGGGTGGGCCGGCGCGCGGAAACGTGCCGCCCTGGCCGGGGTCCGAAGACCCAGATTTTCACGGCACCTTGTCGGCCATCTGGGTGTGGTCGCGCGCGCAGGCACTATCGGCCAACGATCACTTCTCGCTCAACATTGCGGCGGCTTGGGACTTCGTCAACAACCATTGGGACCATTTCATCCCCATGGCTCTCGGTCCGGCGGCCAGCGATGAGGCGGCCTATGACTGCGCCATGGTGCTGCGGGCCGCGCTTGCCGACCCGGACGTTCTGCGTTCTGACGTCGAGGACGATCGGCGGCATGATCGCGCGGCCTCGGCGGCGCGCTTGCTGGGGGCGTATGTCAACGATCTGGAGAGCCCCACTGGTCGCGAATTCCGCGATCCCGGCTTCCTGGCGTGGAGCCTGGGCGACTACGCCAGGAAGGCGGGCGACCGAGGCCTCAGTTCGATGGTTCGTCGCTTCGTCGAGGCGGCTTACGGCATGAAGAGCCCACCGCCCTTTGCCTCGGAGCCGGCCGCACGGGATGGCCTGTTCGATTTTTCGTGCACGACTGCCACGCGGGTTCTGGCGGTGTTGGGCGCCGAGGGTCCCACCCCCTTCATCGGGGCCTGGTTGCGCGAGCGGGTCGGGGCTGCCATCGCGCGGACCTTTGTGGCTCGGCCGATGGACGAGAACACCTGGAACGCGTGCGCCGCGGTGGTGACTGGCCAGGCCTATGCGGTGTCGACCGACCCCATGTTCTTCGAGGTCCATGGCGCGATCCTGGCAGAACTGGATCGACGGGCAGAGCGGGGGGCTCTGGGCCGCCAGCCTGGTTTCTCGGCGGAAACCGCCGCGACCTTCTACTACGCCATGGCGGTGGACGCGCCGCTGGCCAAGGGCTGAGATGGATCACCTGGCGGGTGAGTTGCGCGCCATTGCCGCTGGCATCCGGACCCACCTGGAGGCTCGGGCGCGGGCCGGCCTGGTCGGGGTGTCGCGGGCGCCTTGCCCACGCATGAAGCGCGCCGGCGACGTGCAGGCGGACGCTTGTGCGCCTCCGGCGGCGGAGGTCCAGCCCCTGACCGACCCTGCCGATCTGGAGACGGCCTTCGCCGCGGACAGTGAGCCGATCCTGCCCCACGCAGGTCACGGCCTGACCCTGGTGCGTGCCGAGTTGGGCGACTGCCAGCGCTGCAAGCTGGCCAAGGGCCGCCGCCACATCGTGTTCGGCACGGGCAACCCCGAGGCGCACCTGATGTTCGTGGGCGAGGGACCGGGAGCCGACGAGGATGCGCAAGGCGAGCCCTTCGTGGGCGCGGCCGGGCAACTTCTCACCAAGATGATCCAGGCCATGCAGCTTGCGCGCGAAGACGCGTACATATGCAACGTGGTGAAGTGCCGTCCGCCGGGCAACCGCGACCCTGAGCCCGACGAGGTGGCGGCGTGCGAGCCGTTCCTCAAGAAGCAGATCGCCGTTGTCCAGCCACGCGTGATTGTGGCTCTGGGCAAGTTCGCAGCCCACCTGCTGACCGGCGAGCACACGCCCATCACGCGCCTGCGTGGCAATCTCAAGCACTATCAGGGCATCCCGGTGATGCCGACCTATCACCCCGCCTATCTTCTGCGCGACGAGAGCCGCAAGCGCGAGGCGTGGCACGACTTGAAGGAGGTCATGTCCCTATTGAAGCACATGGGTCTGATTTAGCCGAAGCCGGCTCCGGCAGCCGATCCGTGGCCGGTAGCCGGATTGTTAGGGCAGCTCGATGCTGAATTGCGTGCCGGCGACAGCGTCGCTCACGAAGCTCACGCGGCCGCCCAGGCAGTTTTCGCCGATGAGCCGCATGGCATAGGTGCCGAACCCGCGGTTGTGACCCTTGCTGCTGAAGTGCGGCTGGAAGATGTGGGCTGCCACGGAGGGCGGAATGGTGCCGGGGTTGTGCACGTGAAAGGCCGAGCCACCGACTCTGCTTTCGAACCAGAGGCGCACCTGGCCACCGGGCGGTGATGCCTCCAGCGCGTTCTTGACCATGTTTCCCAGCACGCGCATGAGCAAGCCTTCATCGGTGGTCAGGGTTCTGTCCCCGGGCACGTGTTCTGCCAGCAGATCCTTGCCTTCACGGCAGGGGTGGTTGCGGAACATGGTCTCGATCGATTCCATGACGTGGTTGACGTGCATCGGGCGCAGGTGGGCCCGCAGGTCACCGATCTCGGCGCGCAGAAGCACGCTCTGCGACTCGACCTCGCGGACCAGTTGCTCCACCAGTCGCACCACGTTCTGCGCAGCCTCGGAGGGCGTTTCTTCGCGCAACTCGTCGCTCCATCCCTGCAGGCCGGTGAGCAGGCTGCGCGCGTCGTGCATGAAGATCCTCTCCAGCAGCTCGCGTCGGCGCATGGCGGTTATGTCATGGAGCACGCAGGCCAGCACCGTCTGACCCGCAAGGGGCAGCGGAGTGATCTTCACGGCATACTGCGCGCAGGCCACGCGTCCGTCTTCACGACGGGCAAGCGTGCACTCCCCGGTGGTCGGCTGGTTCGTCGTCTGCGCAGCGAGAATGGCCAGCACGGCGCCGCAGTGACGGCAATGCAAGGAAGTGCCGCAACCGCCGGGGCCGGTGTGAGCATGGATGCAGCCCAGGGCTTCTCCCTGACGCTGGCCGAGCAACTGGTCGCCGTTCTCAAGCTCGATCCCGGCCAAAAGTTCGCGGTTAGCTGCCAGGATCTGCCGGTGCTGATCCAGCACCATCAGATAGCCGGCCACGGCGTCGAGTACGGTCTTGATCACCGGGTCCGTGACAGCCAGCGCGGCCAGACGAGCGACGCTTGCGGCATCACTGCGCTCCGCCGAGGCGAAAAAGCTGTCCACGCCACTCGATCCTGCGTCCATCCGAATCCTCCCGAGCGCCGGCCGGCCCAGGCTGCCCCGCCGCCGGCCGCTCTCAAACATCAAGTGTATTCCCGGTCGCCAGGGCGTGGAATCAAAAATAAGATGTTTGCGCCCATGACGGAGCGCAGCGGTCTCCGTGCTCTCTCGTCTTACCTCTGTGTTCTCAACCGGAACTCCCGAGGTCCGGCAGAACACCGATGTCAAGATTGACACCAAGGATCCCCAAGGATACGTTTGCCTGGCGTTCGCCCACAGGAGGACATGATGGCCAGCGACGAACCTTGTCTCATCGCCAGCAAGAGCGCGGTCCGCGGTCAGATCTCTGGAAAACAAGATCTGATCGTCGAGGGTCGCGTGGAAGGCCGCATTGGCCTGGAGAGCCACCTGACCATCGAGGAATCGGGCAGCGTCGAGGCTGACATGGACGTGGCCCAGGTCACGGTCAAGGGCGAGGCGCGCGGCGACGTGGTGGCAGCGCGTTCGGCAGTCCTGCACGCCACGGCCCGCGTGGCGGGCAAGCTTCGCGCGCCCCAGATTATCATTGAAGACGGCGCAAAGTTCTCAGGGACTATCGAGATGGAGGTAGAGTTGCCGGCGGGAATCAAGGCGGGCGGCGCCTAGCCCTGGGGGCGGCGCGCTCGGGACGGGACACGAATCATGGCAAAGGAAAAGGACACGAAGCCCATGGCGAACACGGTCATCGGAAGCAGCATCGTCATCGACGGCGAGATCACAGGAGAAGAGCCGCTTACCATCCTGGGAACCGTCAAGGGTAAGATCTCGGTGGCGCAGAGCTTGGCAGTCGAGGCAGGCGCCACGGTGGAGGCCGACGTCGAGGCCCAGACCGTGACGGTCAGCGGCCGGCTGACCGGCAACGTGGTGGCGCGCGAGCGCCTCGAACTGAAGCCCGAGTCCAAGATGGTGGGCGACGCCAAGTCGCCGCGGATCGTGATCGCCGACGGTGCCGGGTTCAAGGGCAACGTGGACATGGACGTGTAGGCGCACACTATGGCTGACAAAGAAACTGTGATCGGGCCCGAGACACGCATCTCGGGCGAGGTGCGCGGCGAAGAGGACCTCATCGTCCGCGGCCACATCGACGGCAAGGTGCAGCTCACGCAGACGCTCACGGTCGAGAAGGGGGCCACGGTCCAGGCCGATGTCGATGTTCGCCATCTGCTCATCGCCGGCACGGTGGTGGGCACCATGGTCGCTTCCGAAAGCGTGAAACTGGCGTCGACCGCGCGCGTGGTCGGTGATCTGGCATCTCCGCGCGTGATGATGGAAGCCGGCGCCGCATACCGGGGCCGAGTGGACATGGGCGACATCGCGGCTGCGCGGGCGGCTGTGAGTTCGCGCGCTGTGCAGCGCCCGGCCGCCAGCGAGAAGTCCACGACCCGTCCCGCTCCACCGCGCATGGCCACACCGGCCAAGGCGGTTGTTGTGGGCAAGGCTGCGGCGCCGGTCGCGCCCGCCACACGTCCCGTGACACCGGCTGTTGCTGGCGCGCCGGGGCCCGCCTCGCCGCCTGCTTTTCCGCGGGTTGCCGGGGCCATGGGCAGCATGACGCCGGCCTGGGCAAAGAAGAAGATCCGGAGGCGTTAGCCAGCGCTGACGCTCTCGTGGGTTGCGGCCACGACCACGACCCTATCCTTCCATGGTGGACGTTGGGTACGAGGTGCATTTGGCCTGGCGTGTGGTAACTTTCGTTCGCCCATGTGCGGCGTGATCGGAATCTACGGCCACCCGGAAGCGGCCAATCTGGCGTACCTGGGCTTGCATGCGCTCCAGCACCGGGGCCAGGAGTCGGCGGGCATCGTTTCCAGCGACGACCAGCGGTTGCACTGCGTTCGCGAGATGGGGCACGTGGGTGAGATTTTCACCCAGGACCGCCTGCGACGCTTGCCTGGGTCGTCGGCCATCGGCCACGTGCGCTACTCGACCACCGGCGACTCGGCATCCAAGAACGCGCAGCCCATCGCGGTGGACTATTCGGGCGGTTCGCTGGCCATTGCCCACAACGGCAACTTGGTCGACGCCGCCGAGGTGCGTGCGCATCTGGAGGACGGCGGATCGATCTTTCAGACCACCAGCGACACGGAAGTCATTCTGCACCTCATCGCGCGTTCGCGCGAAGGGGCGCTGCCCGACCGCGTGGCCGACGCTCTGCGGGCGGTGCATGGAGCCTATTCGCTGGCCTTCTTGTCTGAATCCATGATGATCATCGCGCGCGATCCGATGGGCATCCGCCCGCTGTCCCTGGGCAAGCACAGCAAGAAGGGCTGGGTGGTGGCCTCGGAGACCTGCGTTTTTGATCTCATCGAGGCCAGCTACGTGCGCGACATCGAGCCGGGCGAGATGCTGATTTTCGACGAGAACGGCATGCGGCGGATTTTTCCTTTCCAGGCGGAGAAGCCGTATCGCTGCGTGTTCGAATGGGTGTACTTCGCGCGGCCCGATTCCACCATCGCCGGCCAGTCGGTGTACCAGGCCCGCGAACGTATGGGCCGCCGGCTGGCGGTCGAACACCCGGTCCCCGCTGACGTGGTCGTCCCGGTTCCCGATTCGGGCACCGCAGCGGCCATCGGCTACGCGCGCGAAAGTGGACTGCCGTTTGGCCAGGGCCTGATGCGCTCGCACTACGTGGGGCGCACCTTCATCGAGCCGTCCGAGTCGATCCGTCACTTCGGGGTGAAACTCAAGTTGTCGCCGGTGCGTGAGGTTCTGGCGGGAAAACGGGTGGTCGTGGTCGACGATTCCATCGTGCGCGGCACCACCTCCAGCAAGATCATCGGCATGATCCGTGGGGCAGGTGCGCGCGAGGTTCACCTGCGCATCAGCTCGCCGCCCACGGTGGGCCCCTGTCACTACGGCATCGACACCCCGGATCGTGACAAGCTGATTGCCAGCGCGCACAGCGTGGAGGAGATCTGCCGTTTCGTGGGCGCGGATAGCCTCGGCTACCTGTCGCTCGGCGGTCTGCGTGCCTCGATCAACTGCGCGGGAAGCACGGACGAGCATCGCGGGTTGTGCGATGGTTGCTTTTCCAATTCGTACCCCATTGCGGTCGCGCCTCCGGCTCGCTGCCGGCAGTTGCGGTTGATCTCCGCGTAGGGGCCTGTGGCCTCTTGACTCCGTCGCGCGAATCTCCAACATGGCGGTCATGCTTCGTCCGGGTTTGTCAGGAATCCTGATGTCAATACTTGCTGCCATCTGGGCGGGGCGGGCCATGGCTGCACCTCGGGTGGTGATGATGGAGATGGCCGGCGGCGCGCGGGACATCCGGCAAGAGGTCCGGGCTTCGGCCGAAGAGGCCCTGCGCGCGCTCGGCGTCGAGGTCGTGCCGCAGAACCAGATCGAGACCGCGCTCGACGACTGCAACGTGCCGTCCTGCCTGGCCGAACTGGGCCGTCAGGCTGGGGCGAGCCACATCCTGGAGATTCAAGGCAGCTACGTGAACGAGTCGTACAACCTGCGTCTCGATCTGCGTGACGGCGCGACCGGGCGCATCCTGGGCAGCGATTCCAAGGAATGCGAGATCTGTTCGGCCAAAGATTTCTATCGGGCGGTGAAGGATCGCACCGCCGCCCTCTGGACGCGCGTGGTGCGCGAGCAGGGCAGTGCGGGCTCGGTGCCGTCCGAGGCGGTGTCCCCGACGCCAGCGCGGACCGACCTGGCGGAGGCGAAGCCCGTCCCGTCTTCCACAGGCCGATCTTTCTGGAGGCAGCCCTTGCCCTTGTTCGGGTTGGGCCTCGCCGCAGGCGGGGCGGTGCTGCTTGGGTTCGGGAGCTACTACCTGGCGGTCGACGGCGATGCCGATCCTAGCTGCTCGGCCCAGCAGCCCTGTCCTTTCAAGCGCGCCACTGCGGGCCTCGGTTGGGGTCTGCTGGCGGGCGGAAGCGCGGCTCTCTTGGGGGGCGTCGCCATCTTGATCTGGGGGCGCGACGAGACGTCCACGCCGGCGATTGTTCTCGGGCCGGGCACGGTTTCCTTGTCGGGGAATTTTTGACCTGTACCCTGGCTGGCATGCCCACCATCTTGTTGTTTGATGTCGACGGAACCCTGGTGACCAGCGGTGGGGTCGGGCGTCGAGCTATCGAAAAGGCATTTGAGCAGCGTCACGGTCGCAGCGACGTCGTGTCGTTCACATTCGCCGGCATGACGGACAAGGCAATCGTGCGCGGCGGCCTGCTGGCCCTGGACAAGGGTTTTGCGTCCGAGGCTGCGCTGCAGGCCGAGATAGACGCCACGATAGCCCAATATCTGTGGGTACTGGATGAATTGGCCGCCAGCACCGGCGGCATTCGTGTCCACGACGGCATCCTGCGCGCGCTCGATCTGGCCGAGGCCCGCCCCGAGGTGGCCCTGGGCCTGGGCACCGGGAACATGCGCGAAGGCGCTCGCATCAAGCTGGGCCACGCTGGGATCTATCATCGCTTCAGCTTCGGCGGCTTCGGCGACGATTCGATTGATCGGCCCGCGATCCTGGCCGCCGGCGCTCGGCGAGGCGCGGCCCAACTCGGCTTGTTGCTGCCGGATTGCCGCGTGGTCGTGGTGGGTGACACGCCCAAGGACATCGCCGCCGCCCAGGCCATCGGCGCCGACTGCGTCGCGGTGGCCACCGGCATGCACTCGGTGGCCGAGCTGGAGGCCCACAGGCCCACGCTCGCCTGCCAAAACTTGAACGACCAGCGCGCCGACGCAGTCCTGTTCGGGGATTAGTGTGCCCCGGGTGGTTCGGTGTGGACGGTCACGCGTCCCAAGTTCGGGATTTGGCTGCGCAGGTACTGCTCGATGCGCTCGGTGAAGGCGTGCGCGTCCTTGATGGACGTCGCGGCTGCCAGGGTGCAATGAAACGAGATCGCCAGCTCGTTTCCCGTGCGCCGGACGCTCAGGTCGTGTGCCTGGATTCCCAGTTGGGCCAGTTCTGGGAAGCGCAGCAAGGAGGCGCTGATCCGTTCGATTTCAGCCGGATCGGCGTTGCGAGCTGCGGCGCTTTCCCCGGCGGGCTCGATGTGGGTGATGACCTTGGCCAGGCCAGGCACAGTCGCCTGAAGGTCGTCTTCCAGGGCCGAAGCCCGACGGTGAGCTTCGCCCAGCGCCATGCTGTCGGCCATTTCCAGGTGCAGCTCCATGGTCGTGCGGCCGTCTTCCTCGAATACGCGGATGTCGTGCGCGGTCGAGCCGTGGCGCTCGGCCCGCCGGCGCGCTGTCGCTACCAGATCGTCGGTGGAGATCGGGCCCGGCTCCACGTGCACCACAACGTCGGCGCGCGTGAACTGTGCCTTGATGGCGGCCTCGGCCCGATCGGCGATCTCGTGGCTGCGCTCCAGCGACTCGCCGGGATCGAGAACCAAGGCCAGGTCCACGAAAAGAGCGGGCCCGCTGCGGCGCACACGCACGTGCCTGACCTCGCGCACGTCGGTGACCTTGGCCGCGGCCGCGATGCGCCGGCCCAGATCAGGGGACACCGAATCCAACAAGTCGTCGACCGCTTTGCGGCCCAGTTGCAGGCTGATCCAGACCACGACGCCCGCAACCCCGAGCGCTGCGACGGCATCGGCCTTGGCCAGCCAGGGCATGCCCAGCCCCTGCGCGGTACGGACGCCCAATAGGCCGGCCAGCACGACCAGCGACGACCAGATGTCGGTGGAAAAGTGCAGGGCGTCCGCCTCCAGGGCTTGGCTCTCGAACTTCTTGGCCACCCGCATGAGCGCGCGCGAGCGGGAGTAGTCGATGGCGATCGACAAGATGACAACCAGAAACGCCCACAGGTTGGCGTCGACGTGGATGGGGACACGAAAGAAGAGACGCTCGATCGCCTCCCGGATGATCCAGACGCAGGTGCCCAGCAGCAGCACGGTCTCGAACAGCGCCGACAGGTTCTCGATCTTGCCGTGGCCGTAGGCGTGCTCGGCGTCGGCCGGTCGGCCGGAGACCCGCACCGCCCACAGCGTGACCCCGGCCGCGGCCAGATCCAGGCCCGAGTGCATGGCCTCGGCCACGATACCCAGGCTGCCCGTCCACAGGCCCACCACGACCTTGGTGCCGGTCAAAAGCAGTGCAGCCAGAACCGAGTAGAGCGCCACCGACCGCTTCTCGCCGTCGGTTGTGGCCGGCCCGTGGGCGCCCCCGTGCAGGTGATGGTGATGGCCGTGCATGTGTCCCGCCAACGTGGAAGCCAACAAGTGTAGCCCGGCTGGCGCAGGGGACGCCCTGAAATTTGTAGGAGCGGGGTGCGGTGTGGGTGACAGTGGCGGTGGCGGTGTGGGTGACAGTGGCGGTGGCGGTGTGGGTGACAGTGGCGGTGGCGGTGGCGGTGACGGGGACAGAGGCGGCTACGGGGACGGTGTGCCCGGGGGCGGCCCGGGCCAGGACGGAGTCAGGGATGGGTCAGGCGCCAGAGGATCGCGAGGATGGAATCGAGAAGGGACAGCGCGGGTGTGACGGTGGCTTGGTCCACGTCGCCCCAGGCTATGGCAACGGACAGATGGGAGCGGACTTCCCCGGCGGAGCCCGCAGCGATCCGGTAGTGGTGAAGGCGATCCTGGCCCGCGCGCCGAGCCCCTTCGGCGATGTTGCCTGGCACCGACGAGCCGGCGCGTTTGAGCTGTAGGGCCAGATCCCTATCGTGAAGGCGAATGCGCTCGACCGCTGGCCGGAGCGCGCTGACCATCTGCAGAGCCATTTCGTAGACCTCGAAGCGTTTCATCAGGACCTCCTCTGTCGCGGCCTCAAGCAGGCGGTCGCGCAGCGATGACGGTCCCCTGTCCCGGCGCAAGGACGAAACGACAAGGTCAGCACGAAACCATCGCGGCCGGTGGCATGGTCTCAACGCGTCGAGCAGCTATTGAAAAGCTGCGCAGACTGAGGAACACATCTGCCCCAACGCCTTGTGGAGACCCGCCACTTCGGCCTCATGTCCTCGGACAACGTCAACCGCAGCAGCTACGGCAGCGACGAAGCCACACGGCGCAAGCCGTCGCGGAACTTGGCGAAACTCGTGGACACGTTGCGCGCGGGATCCATATGGGGCGCGATGCGTTGCGCCCATTCGCACTTTTTCTGGCCCACGAGCGGATACCCCTGTTTGACAAGATTCTTCGACCGATCGGGATGAATGGCATCCGCAAGTCGTTCCCACGTCCCGCATACGGTGTCCTGCTGGTAGCGGTCGAGTTCGACCTTCCTGGCTTTCGGATATGCTTTCAAGATCGCCGCACGGTCACCTAGATACCACGCCTCCATTTCCTCGATGGCCAATCGAAAAAGGGTGTGCGGCCGGGGCGAGACGTTTGAGAGCAAGCTCTGCAGTTCTCGCAGAAATACGCCGCAGTCCCTCTTGTCTGCGTCCACCACAACAACTACCGCGGCATTCTTAGATGGCAGAGACATACCGTAGCCGCGCAACAAACGTGGAAGATTGTCGAGCAGTATCCGACGAGACGGATCCGTGGTCGGTTTCAACTTCGGCGGAATGCGACCTACCCCTCTGTAGGAAAAGATTCGCCAGGTATGCGGCGCGCCCTGCGGACCCAGGATTCCTGGCACGAGATGCTCAAGGGCGTGCTTGCCGGACAGATCCTCAACCAGAATCTCGAAGTGCATCGCCTTCATTTCTTGTCGAGGTACTCACTGTACCAGAGCCCACCCAGCGGAAGGCTCTCTTGAACCATCGCCTTCACGATCCGGTCGTCACTCGCGCGACGAATGCCGGAGAATCCATCGGATTCCTTGTCGAGGATCCAGGTCTCTTCGGGACGGAGGGCATCGACGAAATACGGCTGATGTGTCGTCACGAATACTTGAGCCGCTCCGCGCCGCCCGGTGGCGTGCTTGCGAAATTCCTCCGCAAGCGTATCCAGAAGCCGGTGATAGAGGCCGTTTTCCGGCTCCTCTATGCAGACGAATGGGGGCGGCTCTGGGTCCTCGAGAAGAAGCAGGTACGCAAAGAGCTTGAGCGTGCCGTCGGACATCTGCTGCGCGAAGAAGGGATCCTTGAATCCCTTGTCGTTGAACCGCAGCAGAAGACGTCCATCATCGGTCTTGCTAGTGTCGATCTTGTCGATGCCCGGAATCTTGGCCGCGATCCGGTCCAGGATCGCCTTGAAGCGCTCCGGGTGCTCTCTTTCCATGAACTGGACCACGTTGCCGAGGTTGTCACCATGAACGTTAAGGTGTTTCTGCGGTCCGGCCATCGGCAACGAACGTGCCGCATCTGGCGTAAAGTAGGAAAGATACCAGCCACTCAGAAACTCGCGGAACCGCACAATCGGCGGATGTTCCTTCAGTGCGCCAAATGTCGCAATTCCCAAATGGCGTGGGTCTGCCAGATTGACTTCAACACGATCCTGTTCGTCCACCCCGGGCTGTTCACCCCGCCACGCTGATCCCGTACCGTTCTCCACGCGAAGGTAGTCGTAGAGCCGCCCTCGCTTTGCCCTGGGCCGAGTGCCGCTCAGACGCTCGGAAAGAACATACGGTCGCCCCTTCTTTTCCTTGCCAATCTTGAGTTCGTAGCTGATCGGGCGCGCCTCGCCGCTCTCACGATAGTAGAGCTCGAACTCAACAGGTTCAGACGTGCCAGCCGACACCAATCTGTCGAACCCACCGCGTTGCTTGAGATCGCACGCCTCCTCGACTCCCACTCGCAAGGCATCTGCAAGGAAGCCAAAAGCATCGAAGAGCGTACTCTTGCCCGTGCCATTCTTTCCGATGACGGCCACCAAAGGTGTGAGTGCTTCGGGCTGGTTCGGGCCTGTACGCAAGCGACCCAAGGTTACCTCCCGCAGTACGCGGTAGTTCTTGATGCGGAAACCTTCGATAAGCGCCACGTACTTTCTCCCGCAGTAGTGTCGCATACACTACCCAAACGAGGCGCTCGTGTCACGTCTGGCGTTCGGCCGGTACGAGGAACCACCGGCCGCGACGGTTTCGCGCCGATCTTGTCGTTTCGTCCTTGCGCCGGGACAGGGGACCGTCACACGCGCACGGCGGCCTGCTTGAGGCCGCGACAAAGGAGGTCCTGATGAAACGCTTCGAGGTCTACGAAATGGCTCTGCAGATGGTTTACGCGCTCCGGCCGGCGGTCGAGCGCATTCGCCTTCACGACAGGGATCTGGCGATTCAGCTCAAACGTGCCGGCTCCTCGGTGCCGGGCAATATCGCCGAGGGCGCACGGCGCGCGGGGCAGGATCGACTTCACCACTACCGGATAGCTGCCGGCTCCGCTGGGGAAGTTCGCTCCCATCTGGCGGTTGCCATAGCATGGGGCGATGTGGACCAAGCCACCGTCACACCAGCACTGTCCCTTCTCGATTCCATCCTCGCCATCCTCTGGCGGCTGACTCATCCCTGACTCCGTCCCGGCCCGGGCCGCCCCCGGGCCCACCGCCACCGTCACCCGCCCTGCCACCGTCACCGCTACCGCCCCTGTCACCCACACCGCACCCCGCTGCTCAGAATTTCAGGATCGCGAGTTCGCTGTTCAAAGCACTTGCCAGCCGCGCGGCAAGGCTATACTCAGGGCCGTCTTCTTGTGGCCGACGGGTTGGTCCGGCGCTCCCCGCCAGCCGTTCTAGCAAAGCCCTTATCATGCGAAATCCCTTTTCCCTTCCGTCTATCTTGCCCAAACGGCTGGGCCTGCCTGGACGCAACAGCGTGGCCGCCGGTCTGTCACAGCAGTTGGCCAGCGCGGCGACTTGTGAAGGGGACAAGCTGGTGGCCGATCTGGGCTCGTCAGCCACCGGGCTCTCCGTGGAGGAGGTCGAGCGCCGACTGGAGCAGTACGGGCCCAACGCCGTGGCGCAGGAGGAACGGCATACCTATCGCGACATTTTGGTCAAGGCGCTGCTCAACCCGCTGGTCATCCTGTTGTCGTTGCTGGCGGTGGTTTCCGCGCTGACCGGTGATTTGCGGGCTGCCATCGTCATGGTGATGATGGTGGTTCTGGGCGTGGCGTTGCGTTTCGTTCAGGAGGCGAGGGCGGACACTGCGGCGGCCAAGCTGAAGGCCATGATTCGCGTCACCGCCACCGCGATCCGCGGCGGCGAGGTGCGCGAGGTTCCCCTGTCCGAGCTGGTGCCGGGCGACATCGTGCGCCTGTCGGCCGGCGACATGATCCCGGCTGACCTTCGCCTGCTTTCCAGCAAGGACGTGTTCATCATCCAGGCCAGCCTCACCGGCGAATCCCTGCCGGTGGAGAAGTTCGACGCGCGCGAGACGATCGCGCCATCCTCGCCGCTGGAATGGAAGAACATATGCTTTCTCGGCACCAGCGTCGAGAGCGGCACGGCCACCGGCGTGGTGGTGGGCACCGGCGCGCGCACCTACCTGGGCAGCATCGCCAAGGCCATCGTGGGCCAGCGGGTGCAGACCAGCTTCGACAAAGGGGTGGCCCGCTTCACCTGGTTGATGATCCGTTTCATGGTGGTGATGGTGCCGTTGGTCTTCCTCATCAACGGGTTCACCAAGCACAACTGGCACGAGGCTTTCTTCTTCGCCCTGGCCGTGGCAGTGGGCATGACGCCCGAGATGCTGCCCATGATCGTGACGGTGTGCCTGTCCAAAGGCGCCATCGCCATGTCGAGGAAGAAGGTCATCGTCAAGCGGCTCAACTCCATCCAGAACCTCGGCGCCATGGACGTTTTGTGCACGGACAAGACTGGCACGCTGACCATGGACCGGGTGGTGCTGGAACGGCACTGCGACGTGGAACTGGAAGAGGACGACGAGGTTTTGATGCTGGCCTACCTCAACAGCCACTTCCAGACGGGCCTGCGCAACGTCCTCGATCGCGCGGTGCTGGCGCACAAGGAAGAGATTCACGATCAGTTCCACGTTCCTGAGCATCGCAAGTTGGACGAGATCCCCTTCGATTTCGCGCGCCGGTTGATGTCGGTCGTGGTGGAGACGCCCGAGGGGCAGCCGCGCCTGATCTGCAAGGGCGCGCCCGAGGAGATCTTCAATCGCTGCACGAATTTTGAGTATCAGGGCGAGGTCATGCCCATGGAACGGGTACTCATCGAGGATCTGAAGGAAGAGTACCGGCGTTTGTCCAGCGACGGTTTTCGCGTGCTGGCCATTGCCTACCGCGATCTGGAGCGCAAGCCTGCCTATTCCAAGGCCGACGAATGCAATCTGGTGCTGCGCGGCTACGTGGCCTTCTTCGATCCTCCCAAGGACACCACCGCACCCGCGGTAGTGGCGCTCGGCCAGCACGGGGTCGCGGTCAAGGTCCTGACCGGTGACAACGAGCTGGTGAGCAAGAAGATCTGCCGCGAGGTCGGCATCCCCACCGAACACGTGTTGCTGGGCTCGCAGATCGAGGCCATGAGCGACTCGGAGCTGGCTGGCGTGGTGGAACGGACCACGCTGTTCGCGCGCCTGGCTCCCACCCACAAGCAACGCATCATCGCCGCCCTGCAGAGCAGGAAGCACGTGGTGGGCTTCCTGGGCGACGGCATCAACGATGCGCCGGCGCTGCGCGCCGCCGACGTCGGGATCTCGGTGGATTCCGCGGTCGACATCGCCAAGGAATCGGCCGACCTCGTGCTGCTGGAGAAGAGCCTGCTGGTGCTGGAAGACGGCCTGCTGGAAGGGCGCAAGGTCTTCGCCAACATCCTCAAGTACATCCGGATGGGCGCCAGTTCCAGCTTCGGCAACATGTTCAGCGTGGTGGGTGCCAGCGCTTTTCTGCCCTATGTGCCCATGGCCCCCATCCAGATCCTGACCAACAACCTCCTCTACGATTTTTCCCAGGTGGCCATCCCCACCGATGACGTCGACCCGGAGCAGATCGCGCGGCCGCGTCCCTGGTCGATGAACGAGATCACGCGCTTCATTCTTTTCATCGGGCCGTGCAGCTCGCTCTTTGACTACACCACGTACCTCATCATGCTTTACGTGTTCAAGGCGTGGGATCCCAGCCAGGCTCACCTGTTCCAGACCGGGTGGTTCGTCGAGTCGCTGCTCACCCAGACCCTCATCATTCACGTCATCCGTACCAACAAGTTCCCGTTCCTGCAAAGCCGGGCGAGTTGGCCACTCACGGCGACCACGGTGCTGGTCATGGCCGTCGGCCTCCTGCTTCCCTTCTCACCTATCGCTGGCGCGCTAGGATTCGTGGGATTGCCTCGCCTATACTGGCTGTTTCTCTTCATGACGCTCGCGTGCTACGTGGCGCTTACCCAGGTGGTCAAAGCATGGCTGCTGAAGAAGGCTTGGGCGTGATGCTGGTCCGAGAACACCGCTTGAGGCTGGGCTTTGCGCAGGGATGACCTATTCGCAGCACCCAACCCGGCAAGCCCCTCGCCAGAGGGAACCCCAGCCGCTTCGACGCCGTCGCGGACGACCGTGGTGTCGCGTAATGCCCTTTGGCTGCGCCGTTTCTTCTTGATCTTCGGCGCCGCCCTGCTGATGGCCATCGCCTTCAACATCTACATGACCCGGCGCCTGGATGTCGAGGCCACGGCCGGCAAGGAACAGGAGCCAGTCGCTAGCGGATCGGTCTTGCCGCCGGCCGATCAGGCTCGGCTGCCACAGGATTCACCGGCCCGCGTCGCCAACTCGGCGCCGGCCGTGACGGTGTCGCCGGGCGTTCCGCCTGCCGCACGGCTTTCCCGCGGAACTGAGCCGTCTGGGTCGACGGCACCACTCGCCCGACTCTCCCGCCCGGCGGTTACGACCATCGCAGCGCCAGCATCCACAGCCCCGGCTGCCAGCGACCTACCGGCCGACAGGATGCGGCCGCGCGCTGCCGGAGATGGGAAAAAGGCTCTCTCCGAGGCCCGCGCGGCCTTTGAACGTGACGATTTCTCGCGAGCCATCCTCGAGGGCCGGGCTGCGCTGGCGGCGGGAGAAGGGGGCGCTCACGCCATTCTGGGCGCTGCCTACTTCAAGCTCGGCCGTTTCGAGGACGCCGTGCGGGAGTATGGCGAGGCCCTGCGTCTGGACCCTGCCAACCCCGTCCTGGCCAGGCGCGTGGAGATCGCCCGCAGGGCTGCCAGCCGCCGTGCGGAGGGCGGGTCGCCGTAGTATCGTTTCATCGCATGGCCCTCGTCACATCGTCCGTGGTCGTTGTCTCCGGGCCTCATCCAGATGCCGAGGCGCTGGATCGGCGGCTTGCCGAGATGCGCTTCCGATTTCCCCGCGCCGTCATCGATCGCTATCTGGACCGGGTGCCGGCGGCCGCGCAGGGCACCTTCATCGCGCCAGGCGCCGCGGTGGTGGCCGATGTCCGTCTGGGCCTGGGCGTGTCGGTCTGGTACGGCGCGGTCCTGCGCGGTGATATCGCGTCCGTCATCATCGGTGATCGCAGCAACGTGCAGGATGGAACCGTCATCCACGTGGCGGACGACGGCCCCTGCCTGGTGGGCGCCGACGTGGTGATCGGTCATCGGGCCATGCTTCACGCCTGCCGGGTGGAGGATGCGTGTCTCATCGGCATGCAGGCCACGGTACTCGACGATTCGGTCATCGGATTCGGTTCCGTCGTGGGAGCCGGGGCGGTGGTCACGCCGCGCACCATCATTCCGCCGCACAGCCTCGTGCTCGGCGTGCCGGCCAAGGTCGTGCGCACGCTCGACCCGGCGGCTGCTGACGAGCACCGCGCGCTGGCCGGCAAATACCTACGCCTCACCGAGAACTACTTGCGCGACAGTTTGCGACGTGGCTAGCTAGCCCACCATGGAAATCGGCCCCATCCGCGACCGCATCGAGAAGCTGGCACGCCGCTTGGAGATTCTCCGGGGGCATCTTTGACATCGACGGCAAGCGCTCCCGCATAGCCGAGCTCGATGGCGAGGCTTCCCAACCTGACTTCTGGAACGCGAACGAGCGGGCCCAGGCCGTGCTGCGCGAACAGGCGCGGCTGAAGGCAGCCGTGGAAGGATTCGACATACAGGTACGCGCCTTGGACGACGGCCGGGTCCTGGTGGATCTGGCCGACGAAGCCAAGGACGAGATCACGGCGGACGAGGCCATAGCCGTTCTCACCACGATCGAGGACGCCGTCGGCAAGATGGAATTCGCCCGCATGCTCTCCGGGCCCTACGACCGGCAGGGCGCTATCGTGAGCATCAACGCTGGCGCTGGCGGCACCGAGTCGCAGGACTGGGCCGAGATGCTGCAACGGATGTACACGCGCTGGGTGGCGCGCCGGGGCTACAAGGCCGAACTGCTCGACGTGCAACCGGGCGACGAGGCTGGCATCAAGAGCGTCACCATGAGCGTCGAGGGCGAGTGGGCCTATGGCTACCTGCGCGCCGAATCGGGCGTGCACCGCCTGGTGCGCATTTCGCCCTTCGATGCCCAGGCGCGCCGACACACGTCGTTCGCCAGCGTGTTCGTGTACCCCGACATCGATGAGACGGTGAAGGTCGACATCGACGAGAAAGATCTGCGCATTGAAACCATGCGCTCCGGCGGGGCGGGCGGCCAGCACGTCAACAAGACCGAGTCCGCCATTCGCATCACGCACATTCCGACGGGAATTGCGGTGCACTGCCAGCAGGAGCGTTCCCAGCACAAGAACCGATCCACGGCCATGCGCATCCTGCGGTCCAAGTTGATCGAGGTCGAGCAGAAGAAGCTGGACGAGAAGATGGGCGGTATCCACGCGCAGAAGAAGTCGATCGAGTGGGGCAGCCAGATTCGCTCGTACGTGCTGGCGCCCTATCGGCTGGCCTCCGACCACCGCACCGGCCTCAAGGTGGGCAACGTGGATGCGGTTCTGGATGGCGATCTCGACCAGTTCATGGTCGCGCTGCTGCTGCAGATGGCTGGCGATCCATCGGCGAGACCCGTGCCCAAACCGGACGAGGACGACCTCGAAACCTAGACTACGCGATGGTGAACCATGTCTGACGAACGTGAATTGATCGCCGAACGGGAGCGCAAGGTCGCCGAGCTGCGCGCCGCCGGCCACAATCCCTACGCCAACGGCTTTCGCCCCGGATCTACGGCGCGCGACATTCACAAGTGGTTTGCAGAGGGGGCAGATCCCAAACATCCTCCTCAGGGCACTGACGAGAATAGCCGCGTGTCGGTGGCCGGTCGTATCGTCGCGATCCGCAGCTTCGGCAAGGCGGCCTTTGCCAAGCTTCGCGACCGCACCGGCGAAATCCAGGTCTGGGTCAAGCTGGATGTGGTGGGCGAGCCGGCCTTTGCTCTGTGGAAGCTGGTCGAGCGCGGGGATTTCGTCGGAGTCGAAGGAGCCACCAGCCTTCTCACCAAGACCAAGGCTGGCGAAGACAGCGTGGTCGCGGACCGCGTGCACATCCTCACCAAGGCGACACGCCCCTTGCCCGAGAAATGGCACGGCCTGCAGGACATGGAGATCCGCTACCGCCAGCGCTACGTGGATCTGGTGGCCAATCCCGAGGTGATGGAGGTGTTTCGCAAGCGCACCCGGATCGTGCGCCACTTGCGCCGATTCCTCGACGAGCGTGACTTCATCGAGGTGGAAACCCCGATGATGCACACCGTTCTCGGCGGCGCGGCGGCGCGGCCCTTTCGTACGCACCACAACGCGCTCGCGCTCGATCTCACCCTGCGCATTGCGCCCGAGTTGCACCTCAAGCGCCTGGTGGTGGGAGGATTCGATCGGGTCTACGAGATCGGTCGCAACTTCCGCAACGAGGGGCTGTCGCGCCAGCACAACCCCGAATTCACCATGCTGGAATTCTATCAGGCCTACGCGACCTACGAGGATCTGATGCTGTTGACCCGGCAGCTGCTCAGCGAGTTGTCCCGCGAAATCTGCGGCGGCACGCGCATCAGCTACCAGGGCCAGGTGGTCGACCTGGGCCAGTGGGAGCGCATTCCCATGAAGGACGCCATCGTCGCGGCAGTGGCCGGCGGCAGGCTCCCCCAGGGGCTGGAACGGCCCATGCTCGACGACGAGGCCGCCTTGCTGGGCTGGGTGGACGGCTCGGGCGTGCTCGATCGCAAGGACGAGCTCTCGGCGGTGCTGCCCAAGTGCGAGACCCACGGCCACCGGGTGGGTGCGCTGTTCGACTACGCAGGCGAGCAGGCGCTGCCCCAGGATCGGCCCGTGTTCGTGGTCGATTATCCCGCGGAAAACTCGCCGCTCTCGCGACGCAACGACGCCGAGCCAGGCAAGGTGGACCGTTTCGAGTTGTTCATCGTGGGGCGCGAGCACGCCAATGCGTTTTCCGAGCTGAACGACCCGGTGGACCAGCGGGCGCGTTTTCAGCGTCAGGTCGAGGCCAAGGCGCGCGGGGCGGAGGAGACCATGGACTACGACGAAGACTACTGCCGCGCCCTCGAGTACGGGCTGCCACCCACGGCAGGCGAGGGCATCGGCGTGGATCGCCTGGTCATGCTGCTCACCGACCAGCCCTCCATCCGCGACGTCATCCTGTTCCCCCTCATGAGGCCGGAATGAGCGACAAGGCTCGCACCGGGTTCGAATGGTTCGTGGCATGGCGTCATCTGCGCGACCCTGAGCGTCGCTCGCGCCGGGCGCTGTACTTCGGCATCGCCGTTCTTCTCCTCGCCGCGCTCGATCTGACGGCGGTCAAGTTGTTTGGCCAGCCTGCGCGTTCTGCCTCGGGCCTGCTGGTGCCGGAGCCCTCGGTGATGTTCGAGCGACTCTGGATGGCGGGCGTGGTTGGGGCGATTGCGGGCGCGGTCGTCACCTTCATGGGCGTGCTGTTTGCTTCCTTCACCGTGTTCACGGCCATCTCGATCTTCGGCGTGTTCTTGGGCACGGCGGCGCCCATCCTGGCCCTCTCCGTGATGTCTGGGTTCGAGGTGGATCTGAAGACCAAGATCCGTGGAGCCAAGGCCGATGTCGTGATCACCACGGCGGACGATCGGCCTTTTCTCGATTGGCGCAAGGTTCGCCAGACGGTGCTGGGTGAGCCAGCGGTGGTGGGGGCCACTCCCTATCTGGAGGCCGAGGTCATGATCCGGGCCGGCTCAGCGCCCGCAGGAATCATGCTGCGCGGGATCGATCCCGAAACCGCGCGATCCGTGCTGGACTTGGGCCGTACCCTACGTGAGGGCAGCGTCGACGACCTGGAGCACCCGGAGAAGGTCGCCGACGACCCGTTTGCCCATGAGACCGGTGAGCGCGAAGCCGGCGAGGATGAGACGGCACCGTCGCCCAAACTGGGCAGGAGGGCGCCGGCCGACGCGGTGGCTGCCGATGGAGTTCTGCCGTCGATCCTGCTGGGGGAAGAGCTTTTCGCACGCACCCTGCGCATCTTTCGTGGCAGCCACGTCGATGTGGTCTGTCCACTGTGCAAGATTGGTCCCTCGGGCCCCATGCCGGGTCTTAAGGTGTTTCGCGCTGCCGGACACTTCTACAGCGGGATGTACGAGTACGACTCCAAGCTGGCCTACGTGGCACTGGACGAGGCGCAAAGATTCCTGGGCGCGCCGGGCGAGGTGACGGGCATCGATCTGCGCACCCGTGGTCCCGATGCGGCTCCCGTGGTCGCGGCGGCGGTCCAGGCCGCCCTGGGCGACCGTTACGAGGTTCGCTCGTGGGAGGATCTCAACAAGGGGCTGTTCATGGCCCTGCGGTTGGAAAAGATCGCCATGTTCGTGGTGATGACTTTCATCGCGCTCGTGGCATCCTTCTCCATCATTTCGACACTCATCATGATGGCCACCCAGAAAGCGCGCGAGGTCGCCATTCTCAAGGCCATGGGTGCGGGCGACGGAGCCATCCGGCGGGTGTTCATCGCCGAGGGCGTGTACATCGGCCTGCTGGGCCTGGCGGTGGGCGTTCCCACCGGCGTTCTCGGGTGCAAGCTGATCGAGAAATACGGCCTGCCCCTGCCCACCGACGTCTACTACATCAGCAAACTCCCGGTGGTGATGCGGCCGAGCGAGATCCTGGTCCTCGCGGCCTCGGCCATGGCCCTGTGTTGTCTGGCCACCGTATATCCGGCGCTGCTGGCGTCACGCATGCGTCCCGTCGACGGGCTGAGGTACGAGTGAACGCATTGACACCGCCCCAGCCGGTCGCTACGGTGCCAATCCCGATGGCAAAAGCCGGCGCTGCACGACCTGAGCCAGGCGCAGTCCCTGGCGGCGCGCGCGTGCTCGTGCGCGAACTGTGGAAGGTATTCGAGCACGGCGGTCGCTCGATCGAGGTCCTGCGTGGAATCAACCTGGACCTGGCGCCGGGCGCGCTGGTTTCGGTGGTTGGTGCCTCAGGGGTGGGGAAGTCGACGTTGCTGCATCTGCTCGGCACGCTCGATGCCCCGACCTCGGGCCAGATTCTGTTCGACGGTGCGAACGTCACGGACATGTCCGCGGCCAAGCTCGCCTGCTTTCGCAACCGCGAGATCGGTTTCGTGTTTCAGTTTCACCATCTTCTGCCCGAGTTCACCGCGCTGGAAAACGTGATGATGCCCGGCCTCATCGCGCGCCAGCCGCGCAAGGAGTGCCGCGATCGCGCCGAGGCCATCCTGGCGCGCGTGGGTCTGCAGGATCGGCTTTGTCACCGTCCCGGGGAGCTGTCCGGCGGTGAGCAACAGCGGGTGGCGCTGGCGCGTGCGCTCTTTCTTTCGCCGCGACTGCTGCTTGGCGACGAGCCCACCGGCAACCTCGACAGCAAGACCGGACGCGCCATCCACGATCTATTCTTCGAGTTGAACCGCGAGTTGGGAATGACCCTTCTTCTCGTGACCCACAACGACGAGCTCGCGGGTCGGGCGTTCCGCAAGCTGCACATGGTCGACGGTCGTATCCAGGAGGAAGGGTGAGTCCGTCGCGGCTGGCCATCCTGGGCGTGCTGGCGGCCTTCGCGCCCGGTCTTGCCCATGCCCAGGACGACGATGCCGCGGCTACGCCGCAGGCGCAGCGACTGCGGCCACCTTCACTGTCGATCGATTCCGATTCCAAGCCGGGAGCGCCGATCAAGGTCCCGAGCCTGAAGGTGGTGCGCGTCCAATTCCGAGGCAATCGCAAGGTCGAGGACGACGCCATACGGATCAACCTGCACACGTTGCCCGGCCAATCACTGAACAAGGACATCTTGCAGGATGACGTGCGTGCCATCTGGAAGATGGGCTACTTCGAGGACGTGCAGGTCGAGACCACCGACACCCCGGGCGGCGTGCTTCTGACCTACGTGCTCAAGGAGAAGCCCGCCATCCGCAAGATCTACGTGTCGGGCCACGAGGAGGTCGGGCTTTCCAAGGTCAACGAGGTGCTCGACATCAAGAAGGAACAGGTGCTCGACCTGGCCAAGATCAAGAAGAACGTGGAAAAGATCCGCGAGCTTTACCTGCAGCGCGGTTTCTACATGGCGGACGTCGACTACGAGTTGCGCCGTGATAGCCCGGGCGAGGTGGACGTGTATTTCCGCGTGCACGAGAACAGCAAAGTGGAGGTCCGCAGGGTCAACTTCACCGGCAACCAGCACGTGACCGACCAGGAACTGCGCGACGTCATGCTCACCCAGGCCGGCGATCTCTTCTCGGCCGTGTCTTCATCGGGCACTTACCGCGAGGACGTCTTCCAGCGCGACCTGACCCTGATTCAGGGTTACTATTTCGACCGCGGCTACATCAACGTCAAGGTTGCGGAGCCCCGCCTGGAGCTGTCGGCCGACAAGCGCTCGCTCTACATCAGCATCTCCATCGACGAGGGCGAGCAATACCGTATCGGCAGTATCGATCTGAAGGGCGATCTTCTGGAGAAACCCGAGATCATTCTCAGCCGCTTGCAGGTCAAGCCGGGCGAGATCTTCAACCGCTCCAAGGTGGCGCAGGATGTTCAGGCCATCGCCGATCTCTACAAGAACAAGGGCTACGCCTATGTGAACTCCACGCCCGAGACCACCGTCAACGAGAAGCAGCGGACGGTGAGCCTGTTCTTCGACATCCAGAAGGGCTCCGAGGTCAACTTTGAACGCATCGACATCCATGGTAACTCGAAGACGCGCGACAAGGTCATCCGACGCGAACTGCGCATTTACGAGGGCGAGCGCTACAGCCAGTCCGGCCTTGACCTGTCTAAGCGCCGGGTCAATGCCTTGGGTTACTTCGAGAAGGTCGAAACCAACACCAAGCGCGGTTCGAGCGACGACGCGATGGATGTCAACGTTGAGGTGGCCGAGCGGCAGACCGGTGCCTTCCAGATCGGGGCTGGTTTCTCCTCGGTCGAGTCCTTCATCGCGCAAGCGCAGATCTCGCAGAACAATCTCCTCGGCCGGGGCCAGTCGCTGGTCCTGCAGGCCCAGATGTCGTCGCTGCGGCAGCTCTTCATGCTGCAGTTCGATGAGCCGTATTTCCTGGATACCAACTGGCACTTCGGCTTCAACCTGTTCGACCAGCAGCGCTACTACCTCGGGTTCACGCGCCAGTCGAAGGGCGGCAGCCTGACCTGGGGCTACCTGCTGAGCGACACCGTGCGCATGTTCCTCACCTATACCTTGCAGGACATCTCCGTCACCACGGGGGGCCGCAGCAACCTATTCAGCGGCGGCCAGCGCAGCCCCTTGCCCCAGGGTTCGCTGGCCAACCTCCTGCACGCCGGCGTGGTTTCATCGTGGCGTATCTCGCTGACCCACGACACACGCAACGACCGCATGTTTCCGCGCAGCGGCTGGTACAACTCGATCTCCGCCGAGTTCGCCGAGCCGGCCTTCCTGTCGCAAGCCCAGTTCTCCCGTTTCGAGGGCACTGCGCGCTACTTCTACCCGGTATGGGGACCGCTGGTGCTGCGCCTGAAAGGCGACATCGGCGCGGTGGTCAGCCGCGAGCCGCAGGGCGTGCCCATCTTTGAACGCTACTTCGTCGGGGGCATCTACGACGTGCGCGGCTTCCAGTTGGCCTCGCTGGGCCCGCAGATCCGCGTGCCCAGCGCGCAGTCGCCCGATTCGGCGCTGCGGACCTTCGCGGTGGGAGGGAACATGCAGGTGGTGGGCAAGATCGAGCTTGAAATGCCTTTGTTCGAGAAGCTCAACATCCGCGCTGTCGTGTTCAGCGATGTCGGCAACGCGTACAATCTGGAGCGACAGTACTGCCGGCTCAAGCCTGCCTCTGCCGATCTGTCCGTGGATCCCTGCGTGGCCGTGTTCCCGCTCAACAGCTTGCGGTCAAGTTGGGGATTCGGGTTGCGCTGGTTCTCTCCCATCGGGCCGCTGCGCTTTGAATGGGGCTTCCCCTACAAGCCGCTGCCGGGTGAGGACTCCTCGGTTTTCGAGTTCACCATTGGCAACGATTTGTAGAGGTGGCCCTGAACCCTGGGGCGTGATATCCCTGGGCTTCCCTATGACCCAAATGGAGATGAAGCGCATGATTCGTTCTACCCTAGTCGGATTGGTGATCGCGGCCGCCCTGATTCGGCCGGCGCTGGCCGAAGAAGTGAAGCTTGGCTTCGTTGACCTCCGGCGCGCTCTTTCCGAGACCGAGGATGGCCGCAAGGCCCGTGCCTCGCTCAAGAAGATTTTCGATCAGAAGCAGAAGGAGCTCGACGAGCAGCAGGACGACCTGAAGAAGGCCGTCGAGGATCTGAACAAGAAGAAGACCCTGCTTCCCGCTGACACCGTTCGCCAGAAGCAAGACGAATTGCAGGAACGGATGGGCAAGCTCCAGCAGACATACATGCGCCACCAGCAGGACTTGGCCGCGAAGGAAGAAGAGGCGACCCAGCCCATCGTCGAACGCCTGCAGCGGATCATCGCCAAGATCGCCGCAGCTGAGAACTTCACCATGATTTTCGACAAGAACCAGGGCGTCGTGTTTGCCAAGCCTCATCTGGATTTGACCAACGAGGTCATCCGTCGCTACAACTCGGGCGAGGAGAAGGGGGCTGCGCCGGCGTCGGCAGGCAGCAAGGCCGCGCCCAGCAAGAAGAAGTAGCGGGGGCCATGGAGCTCGATAGGCGCGCCATCGAAGCCATCCTGCCGCACCGAGCCCCCTTTCTCATGATCGACCACGTCGAGTCGCTCGACGGGGATCGTATCGTCGCGCGCAAGACAGTGGCTGCGGATGAGCCGTTCTTCCAGGGCCATTTTCCCGGTCATCCCATCATGCCTGGCGTGCTCATCATCGAGGCTCTGGCGCAAGCGGGGGCGGTGTTGGCCGCGCGCCATCGCTCCTTTGATTCCGCTCGTCAGATCATGGTCTTCATGGCCATCGACAAGGCGAAGTTCCGCAAGCCGGTGCTTCCCGGCGACATCCTCAAGCTGGATGTGGTTCCTCTGCGCATGGGAACCGCCGTGTGGAAAATGCGCGGCGAAGCGAAGGTCGGCGATTCCCTGGTCGCCGAGGCGGAGTTTCTCGCCGGTATCCGGCCCCGCAGCGACGTGGCTTGCACACCAGGCGCCGAATGACTCCGCCGGACACGGGGCTGCCTTGTCCCTGGTATCCAGACAACGCGCGGCCCGTCCGTAATCCGCCCACGCCTGTCGGAGGTCGTAGACGTGGCCGTGGCCGGATGATCGTCATCGTCGCCCTGCTGGCTGGTCTGGCCGGCACCTCCTGTCGCCGCGCGCCGCATTTCGTGCGCGGCGACGCGGCAGCCGTCGTGGTCGTGCAGCGAACCAGGGACGCAGGGGGCCCGCCGCTGGTCGCGGAACACGAGCCGAACGACACTCCAGCCGCGGCGCAAGAGCTGGTTTGGGCTGGCACACCCCCTGCCGCGGCGATCAGGGGAACGATCGAGCGGAGCAGTGCCGGCAGGGCCGCGGACATCGACTTGTTCAAGGTCGTCATTCCGGGACAACGCTTGGTCGTCGCCTCTGATGCGGGCCGGGCCGCCGATCTGTTCGCTGCTGCCAGGCGCGTGTCCGTGGTCGTCAACCCCGAGGCAGGACTTGCGCTCGCCGTCGATCTTCTCGACGAGACGACGCGGGTCGTGAAGACTCTGGCAGCCGGGCCAGGCGAGACAGTTGGCCTGCCGAACATGGCGGCACTGCCGGGCTGCACCTACTACCTTCGCGTGCGATCCGCACCGGCCGGCAAGGTTCGCGGTGGTGTGGATGCGGGCGCGGCAGCGGGCAGTTCCTACCAGATGACGGTGCTGCTGCTTGACTTCGACGCCGCCGACGAGCGTGAGCCCAACGACCGGCCGGAATCGGCGGGCGAGCTGTCCTGGCAGGGCCGAAGCGCGCTTGCGTCCGGGCTTTTCGGCTGGCGTCACGATGAAGATTGGTACCGGCTGCCGCTCGACGCCGCGGAACCTGGGTGGGTCCTCAACCTGGACCTCGATGGAGTGGAAGGTGTGGCCGCTGGTCTGGCTGTCAACGATTCAGCGGGCAGGAAGATCGTGGCGGTGCGGGGGCGAAAAGGCGAGAAGCTGACTCTGCGCAACCTCGTCCCGCCGACTGTGGCGGCCGATGCCAGTGCAAGCGCTGCCGGAAGCCGATGGTGGTACTTGGTCGTGCGCGCGGAGAGCGGGATTGATCGCGAGCATCGCTACGTCGTGCACGCCGAGACCGTCCTGCCCGAAGCGCGGGGCGGTTTCGAGACCGAGCCCAATGACGATGCGGCCCATGCCTCGCCGCTGGCCGACGGCACGACCTCTGGCTATCTGTCGGTGGGCGATGTCGATGTCTTTCGCTACGTTGCTGCCGAGCCGCGCGAACTGGACATCGAAGTCAGCCCGCCTTCCAGGGTGAGGGTCAAGGTCGAGGTCATCAGAGAGCGAGATGGGCAGGTTTTGGCCGAGGCGGTTGCTGCCAAGACGCGCCAGACGGTAGCCATCCACGGCCTCCCCTGTCCGGCGGAACCGATCCTCATCCGGCTCTCCCAGGGCAAGCACGACGGAAACGCGAGCGAGCCCTATCTGCTCAGGGTGGCCGGCCGGCTGTCGCAACGAGACGCAGGAAAACGGGACTAGAGATCTTCGTACTGTCTGGTGCGTTGAACAGCCGGGGAGGGACGGACCCGCGAAGCCCAGAGGTTTCTGGGTCGGGACCACGACACCCGTGTCACGAATCGGCCCGGCTCGGCCCTCTTGCTGCAGCCAGGCCAAAACACGACTTGGGCGGGCAACCCGTCGATTCCACGGCAGTTATTCCAACAGCTCTCACGATTCTTGACTGACAGGCGGCGATGTTGCAAGCCATAGAAGAAGGCCATCCGATGCTTGAGCCCTGGATCATCGATCAGATCCGACGCCGCGAGGAAGAAGAGCGCCGCCGCGGCGAACGGTCCCAGCTTGAGCTGCCCGTCCCGGAAACACCCGAGGACAGGCCGGGGAGTGATGCGGGCGACGAGGACCACGGGGACAATGGCGAGCCCGGGACCAAGCGGGGCGTCGTCATCATCGCCATGTAGGGACACGTAGTCCGCACCGATTGGCGGACAGTCGGGTTTTTTGCCTTCCCTGGAAAACCCTTTATCAAGGTGTCATGGACCTTGAGCAAGAGGGCAAGAAGCGAGATTTCAGGGTTCGGAGTTTCGTAGGACGCGAGCAGGAACGCCGGGCGCTCGATGGCGCTCTTGCACGAGCCATCCGCTTCGATGCGCCGCAGTTCGTGACAGTCATCGGCGAGAGTGGGCTGGGGAAAACCAGGCTTGTCCAGGAATGGGTCAAGCACGTGGAAGAAGGGGGAGAATTCCGCGTCTTTCTTGCCGACGGCAGGAAGCCAGCCGACCGACAGGCACCAGCCTTCATGATGCTAGCGGCATTGCTCCGCAAGCGATTTGGCATCACGGCGGAGATGGACGACACGACAGCCAAGGCCGGGTTCCGCACCGAGTTGCAGTCCGTCTTTGGGGACCGTCGCGTTTCCGAGGTCGCGGGCTTGCTGGGCCAGTTCCTGGGGTTCGACATGCCGGAAAGCCCGCTCGCACAGTCGCTGGCCATGCGTCCCGAGCGGCAGCTCGACATGGCTCGCGCCGTTCTGGGACGCTTTTTGGAAGAGGACGCGCGCAAACACCCGCTGGCCTTGGTAGTCGACGATATCCACTTGGCGGATGATGCATCACTGGATGTGCTGCAATGCCTGTCCGCCGAGTTGGGCGAGGCAGCCATCGTGGTGGTGGTGGCGGCTCGGCCTGAGTTGTTCGTGCGCCGGCCGGAGTGGATGAGACAAGAAGGCAGCCACGCGCGCGTCGACGTGAAGCCGCTCGCTCCCTTGGAGATGGACGTGTTCATCAAGTGCGCGCTCGGTGCACAGGAGCTGGCGCCGGGGTTGGCGGAGCGCGCAGCGATCGAGTCGGGCGGCAATCCCTTCCTGCTGGAGCAACTTCTCGGCGTGTATCACGAACACGGCATTCTGGTCGCGGCCACAGCGAGTTCGTGGCTGTTCGACTTGGAGCGCGCGGATCAGGAGCCCATTGCGCTCGGACCCGAAGCGGCTGCGCAGGCACGCGTGGCGACCTTGTCGTCTGCCGAGCGAGAGTTGCTCGGGCGAGCGGTGGCCATGGGCCCGGTGTTCTGGACCGGCGGCGTGGTGGCTCTGGGACGCATGGGGGCCGATCCCTGGGATCCGACCATCGTGTTTGCCCCGGATCCCTCCATCGAGGAGACCAAGCGGCTTGAGCTGTCGTTGCAGGAACGCGGCTTCATAGGCCAGGCTTCCGAGAAGATCTTGGCCTGTGGTGACGGCGCGTGGGCCTTGGTCGAGCCGGCGGTGCGCACCCTCATCGAAGCCGGGGTTGACCCTCGAACGTTGGCCCAGCGCCGGTGCTTTGCGGCCCAGTGGATCGAAGCCAGGTTGGGCGCCTCACCGTCGAGCGAACAACGCGAGTACGTGGCGGCACTGTACGCCGAGGGTGGCGATGATCGCAGGGCGGCGTTGGCCTATCTGGCCGCCGGGGATCTGGCCGGACAACGCCGGCGCTACGAGCGCGCGCGCGCCCTGTACTTGCACGGTGTCCGCCGGCTCGCAGCCGACGATGCCCTGCTCAAGATAGAGGCTTGCCACAAGCTGGGCGATGCGGCGGCTCGGCTCGGGCGCGGGCGCGAGGCGCTGGCCCACTTCGGCGAGATGCTTAGGGTGGCGTGGCGGCTGGATCTACCCGCCAAGGGCGGAGCCGCTCACTCGCGGATAGGGCGCATCCATCGCTCGCTGGGGGACTACCGGCTGGCACTGCAGCACCTGGACATGGCGCACCTGCTCTTCGATCTTGCGGGCGATCGGCCTGGCGTGGCGGCCAGCCTGGACGACATCGGTCGGGTCAACTACCTCATCGGAAGGCCAGACGAGGCCCTTCGCTGCCACCGAGCTGCGCTGTCAATCCGCGAGGAGTTGCACGACCTGCGTGGCAAGACGCTCACCCTGTCGTGGATGGGGCTGGTGGAGGCGCAGATTGGCGAGCTGGGCCGGGCGCAACAGAGCTTCCAGGAAGCGCTTCTCATCAGCAAGAGCACGCGCGATCCTCATGGAATCGTCTTTTCGCTGCTGGATCTGGGAAGCCTGGCGCGCGAGGCCGGTCATCCGGCGCTGGCGCACAACCTGCTGGAGCAGGCGCGTGCCGTGGCCCGCGAGATGGGGGAGTGTTTGAACGAGTGTCACCTGGCTTTACAGATCGGCGAGTGTCATCTGGCGCTTGGCCAGGTGGCGCAGGCTGAGGCCGATCTGAAAGCGGCCCGGGACATCGCGCGCAAGTTCGGCGCGCGGCGACTCTGCGCCGAGGCTGACCGCGGGCTTGCCGAGATCTGTCTGGTGCGCGAGGATCATGTGGGCGCGCGCGAGCACGCCAGCCGGGCCGCGGCGGAGGGTGAGAAACTGGGCGCCGGGCCACTGGTGGGCGCGGCTTTGCGGGTGTTGGCCACGGCGCTCTCGCGGGGCGCGCCTGGGGAGTCGGAACGCGGCGGCCCGCGCGAGGTCTTCGATCGGTCTGTCGAAGTGCTGGGGGAATCACGCGCGGAGCTGGAGCTGGGCCGGGCCTTCTCCGCCTATGCGGAGTACGAGGAGCGGACGGGCAGGGCGGCTGCTGCGGATGACCTGCGTGAACGGGCGCGGGCCATCCACCAGCGGGCCATTCACGGAGAGACCGCCAGCGTTGCCGAAGTGTAGGGGCTGAGCCCACCTCCGCTCCCTCGGCACGTTCCGCTACCGGACACTGTCTGGCTCGGAGACGGAAAAGATCTTGTGCTCGCTGCGGTGCCCTGACCACAATTAAAGCTGATCCATATCCGCAGATAGCCAACCTCACCGGGAGTAAGGACTTATGATGCGTAGCCTAACGGCTTTGGCCTGGGCGGTTTTCTTGGTATTGATGGGGGCTTGCGTGAACGTGGACAAGCCGGCCGCCGTGGTTGAGTGCGAGAAGGCCGATGGTGGGTGTACGAACCACGGAGGTGATGGCAGCGCCGGTCCCGGTGCCGACGTCAAGCCCGCACAAGACGCCGGGGGGAACAGCAGCCCCGACGGAACTACCGTGAAAGACGGGCCTGCTTCCTCTGTCCCCGACGTCAGCCCAGTCGGCCCGTCCGATGGTGTGCCTGACCTTCCATCTGGTGTCGTGCAGGATGCCTCGTTGGATGTCGCTGTGGACGCGGCCAAGGATATCGCACAAGACGTTGCTCGCGATGGCGCGACGGATTTGGCGAGCGGCCCCTGCTGGAATGCTGGTAGCCCGGTGGCGGCTGGCACCATCTGCCGCCTGCCGGTCGGCCTGTGCGACGTGGAGGAGGTCTGCGACGGCATCAACGCCGCATGCCCGGCGGACGCGTACGCGCCTTCGACGAACGTATGTCGCCCGGCCGCAGGAGACTGTGACATCGCCGAAAGCTGCTCCGGCTCCAGCCCCGATTGCCCGGCCGACGCTTTCCTGACAGCGGGCGAGGTCTGTCGCCCGGCCACAGGCATCTGCGATCTGGCCGAGAGCTGCTCGGGAGTCGGCCCCGACTGTCCCGCTGACAGCTTGGTTCCGGCCGGAACCGTCTGCCGTGCGTCCACAGACAGCAACCAATGCGATCCGGCCGAAACCTGCACCGGCACGAGCGTCTCCTGTCCGGCCGACGTCAAGTACACGCGTCCTGCAGCGCCCACGGGCGTGACTGCTGCGCCGGGGACGTTGCAATCCACCATCTCCTGGACGGCAGTGGCTGGCGCCACCGGGTACAACGTCAAGCAGAGCGTCACCTCAGGCTCTGGCTACACCACACAGGGCACTCCGCCCACAGCGACCGCCTCTCCCTACGTCAACACCGGCCTGACTGGCGGCACGACCTACTACTACGTCGTCACCTCAGTCAACACCGTCGTGACCTGCGAGTCAGCCAACTCCACCGAAGTCAGTGTGAAACCGTCGGGTATCTGCACCCCACCGGCGGCGCCCACGGTGACTCCCACCTCGGCCAACGGCCAGGTCTCTCTGACCTGGACGGCTTCTACTGGCGCCACCTCGTACACCGTCGCGCGTAGCACCACGACGGGGACAGGGTACGTATCGGTGGCCACCATCACCACGGGCACCACTTACAGCGACGTCAATGTTTCAAACGGGACAACCTACTACTACGTGGTCACGGCCAGCAACGGTTCGTGCAGTTCCGACAACTCCGTCGAGGTTTCCGCATCGCCGAGCTGCGTCCCGCCGGCTGCACCGACCAACCTGGTCGCCACGGCCAACAATGGCTCGGTGGCGTTGACATGGACCGCGCCGACCGGCGCCATCTCCTACGGCATCCTGCGCAGCACGACCTCGGGTTCTGGTTACACCCTGGTGGGCACGTCAGGGACCGCCAGCTACACCGATACCAGCGTCACCAATGGCACGACCTACTACTATGTCGTGACCGCCAGCAACGGTTCGTGCAGCTCGGCCAATTCCGCAGAGAAGTCCGCCACTCCGGCCTGTACACCGCCGTCAGCGCCAACCAACCTCACGGCCACGCCGGGCAACGGCCAGATCGTGCTCGCGTGGACCGCGTCGACGGGAGGCGCGGTTTCGTATCAGGTTCTGCGCGGCACGAAGACCGGCGGTCCCTACACCGCCATCGCCACGCCGACCAGCACGGGCTATACGGATACTGGTCTGATAAACGGGACGACCTACTACTATGTCGTGACCGCCAGCAACGGATCCTGCAGCTCTGCCAACTCCACCGAGGCTTCCGCCGCGCCGGTGTGCACGCCTCCGTCGGTGCCGACCATCACAGCAACCCCGGGCGACGGCCAGGTGGTTCTCTCTTGGACCGCCGCAACCGGGGGCGCGGTGTCGTACGTCGTCTCGCGCGGCACGGTCAGCGGCGGCCCCTATGGCACCGTCGTCGCCAGCCCGACCGGGACCACCTTCACGGACCAGACTGTGGTGAACGGGACGACCTACTACTACGTGGTCAGTTCCAGCAACGGCACCTGCCAGTCACTTCCCTCGACCCAGGCTTCCGCCACCCCGGTCGCAGCCTGCACACTGGTTGCGCCGACCGGCGTGACCGCCACTGCCGGCAACCAGCAGGTGACACTGAACTGGACGGCTGTCACTGGGGCGACTTCGTACAACATCGGCCGCAGCACGACCACCGGCACTGGCTATGCCTCTGCGGGAACCGTGACCGCCCCCACCGTCACCTTCGTTGATACTGGCGCGACATTGCCATTGTCGAACGGGACCAAGTACTACTATGTGATCACCGCTAGCAACACCACGTGCACCTCGCCGACTTCGACCGAGGTTTCCGCCACCCCGGCCTGTGTCCCGCCGACGGTCCCGACTGGCGTCACGGCAACGGCGAACACGGGCAATGGCAACATCGCTGTCTCGTGGGGCACCGTGACCGGTGCCACGGGGTACACGGTGTCGCGCGGAACCAGCGCGAGTGGACCGTTCATTGCAGTGAGCAGCAACCAGACCGCTGCCACCTATACGGATTCGACTGGCCTGACTGCCGGCACGACCTACTTCTACGTGGTCAGCGCCAGCAGCGCGGCTGGTACCTGTGCCTCCGGCAACTCCACGCCGGCTGTCTCGGCCATGTCCTGCACCTTGCCCCCGGTGCCCATTGGTCTGACCGCGACTGGCGGAAATGCGCAAGTGGCGTTGATCTGGACGGCCTCGACCGGCGCCACTTCGTACAATGTCTTGCGCGGCACCGCCAGTGGAGGTCCGTACACCTCGATCGCCACGCCCACCACCGCCAGCTATACCGATACTGGCCGCACCAACGGGACGACCTACTACTACGTGGTTACCGCACGAAACGGCGCCAACAATGCGTGCGTGTCCGCACAATCATCGCAGGTTTCGGCCACTCCACGAGCCTGCCCGGTTGCCACCTCTCAGACTTTCCAGCCCAATCCTCAGACCACGGGTGCTTTCTGCCTCATAACCTGCGATGCCATCGCTGGCTGGGGCTGTGCGAACATGGAAGGGCGTACGATAACCGTCAACGGCACCGCAGTGACATGTCCTCCCGAGGGAGGTTCCGGCGGCAGCACCCTCCCTGCGAAGGTCAATGGCGCCTACACTTTCAACGTCAGCGCCGGCACCTACGGATATGCGAGCATCGACTGGTGGGGCACAGTCACTGCCTGTCCTCAATAGATTGCCCGGGAACGATGGACTCCCGTGGCTGCGCGCCGAAGCGCCGCTATCTGTGGTCCGCGGCCGTCCGCGCCTCGATCAGCGCGCGCCGGAAAGTATGCCACGAGATCAGGTTGTCGATGCGGCCCACGATCTGGCCGCCGGGCGCGAGAAAACGCACTGCCGGCAGGGTGGAGACACCATAGCGATCCTTCAGCGCAGGCAGGGCGTCGTCCTGATCCTCGCGGGTCAGGTCGATCTTCACCAGCACGAAGTCATTCAGCAGGGCGGCGATTTCAGTCCGGGCAAACACGCTCACCTCGAATTCCCGACAAGGCAGGCACCAGTCAGCCGTGAAATCCATCACCACTGGCTTGCCGCTGACTCGGGCGTGCGCCAGCCCAGCGGCTTCCGTGGGCAACCAGGTGAGGACGATCTTAGGGGTCAAAAAGTAGTTGGTGGCCGCGAACAGGCCGAGCACAGCCAGCGCGACCCCGAGCGTCTTGCGCAGGCGAGTGCGCCAGGTCGCATGAAACGACAGGTGCACGGCACCCAGCACAATCCCCAACCCGACCAAGGCAAGAGCAACGGCCAGGAAGGAGGAAGACCGGCCGGTCACCTGCGCCAGCGGTGCAAATACGACCCGCATGTAGTAGAGGCCGGCCACGGCAAGGGCGATGCCGAACACGCTCTTCACGCTTTCCATCCAGGCGCCTGATCTGGGCAGGTGCAGCGAGAAACCGGCGATAGCCCAGAAGGGAACGCCGATCCCGGCCGCGTAGGTTGCAAGCAGCAGGAAGCCGCGCAGGCCGTCGCGCGTGGTTGCGACGTAGGCGAGAATTCCGGCAAGAGGCGGCCCGGTGCAGGGCGCGGCGATGAGTCCGCCGACCAGGCCCATGAGAAATGCGCCCAGGAATCCATGTCCGCCCACGCGCGACAAGCGCTGCTGCAGCCCCGACGGCAGCGCCAGGTCGAAGGCGCCGAACATGGAGGCCGCCATGGCGAAGAAGAAGAACGCGAGCGGCACCACCACCCATGGGTTGGCCAAGAACGTTCCGAACGCCTTCCCGAGCAGCGCGAATGTGGTGCCCAGCGTGCCGAACATGGTGGCGATGCCCGCCACGTACAGCGTGGCCAGGGCGACCGCGTGGAGGCGAGGCACGCCGCCGCGCCCGCCGAACACGCTGATGGTGATGGGAATCATCGGGTAAACGCAAGGAGTGAGGGAGGTGAGGAAACCTGCGGTGAATGCAAACAGGAAGGCGCTCAGCGCACCGCGACCTGCAGCGTCGGAAAACGCCTCCGCGTGGGCCGTGCCTGGGGCAAAGATCGCCGTGGCCAGCACGACCATCACGATGGCGTTCGCGCGTAACAGCCAGCGGCCGAGAGTGATCACAAGTCGGGTCGCTATTGTCGGGTTGACAGCGATCGCGGAAGGAAGGCGCATCATCAGCGTGGTCTCGCACTGTTGTAGCCCAGAAAGCGCCAGCTTTCATGCGAGAGGATCGAGGCCAGCCAACGTCAGGCTCTCCAGGCCGGCTTTGTCGTGAATTATTGAAAGCTCATCTTCAGCGATCTGGTATCTTGCGCGTTGATGACTGATACGCGCAGATCCTTGAGCAAGACCGGGGCGCTGGCACTCATGGCTGGGCTCTTCGCCGGATGCGGCAGCGGCGGCGGTTCTGGCCCGGATGCGGCTGTGTCGACGGGCGGCGATGCCGGCGACGAACCCGCGAACGTTTGCCCTGACGATGGCGGAGTTGCGCCGATGCTCTGCACGTGCAACCCTGCGCTGGCGCCGGTGACCGATCTGTCAGGCACCTGGGTACTCGAAACCATCGGAGCGCAAACCGTCACGGCTCCGACCTACCCGAACCCGTTCCACCTCAAGTCCATCGGTGTGATCCTGGTCCAAGTCATCCAGACCGGGAGCGATGTCAGCCTTGCTGGTCACTACTGCGATCGAATCCAGGACGACGATCCCAAGAACCCGGCCAAGGTCATCATTCTGGATCCCTGGAGACTGACCCCGTTCCCGATCCAGCGCAGCGGGACGTTTGCGCCCGATGATTCGGGACGGTTGGTACTTGCGCTGCCCACCTACGTTGAGGTCGCGGGTGCGGACCTGGCCAACCCTGCCACTGACCCGCTGCCCACGGATCCCAGCGATCCACGCTTGGTCGACTCCGACAACGACGGTTACCCCGGGATCAGCGTGGGCCTGAGCGGCCTCATCACGGGCACGCTTCGGACGGTGCAGAGGCAGTCGACGTCTCTTCTCGGGCTGGCGGTGGCCGCGACTCGGGTCGAGGGCGGGATGGCTTTCCAGTCGGACCAGTCGATCATCGCCTCCGACCCGGCCAACATCAAGAGCCTCTATTCGCTCTCCACCTCGAGTTCCGATCCAACTCCGTGTAGCAGCAGCTTCGTCATGGTCAAGGTGTCCGATGACGCCGACGCCGGTGTGGTGGATTGCGATTGGGTGCGGGCCAATGAGGGCACGCTTCTGGGACTTTGACAGGGGCCCCGCCCCGCGCGGCTAGCGCGCGATGCGCAGGCAGACCCCGGCCCCCAACATGTAGCCGCTGCTGCTGAATCCTGGGTAGCCGGGATTGTTGGTCTGCAAGCCGGCCGAGCCCGCTGCGGGTAAGCCAGTGCGGATGTCGATGGCCCCATCAGGAAACTCATCGACCACGGGATGGGCGGCGTTGGGGTCCTTTTCGACGGAACGCGGGATGAAGACCGAGCCGTAGAGGTAAAACCCAGCCTCCACCTCGCGGCCCAGCAGTTTGATCGGCGACTCGATGCTGGCGCTCGAAATGACGCGCGAGTTGTCCACGTAGTTGGTGCGGCCGGTCTGATCGGGAACCGGAGTGGGCGCGTAGCCGAGGTCAAACGAGAGTCTGCGCTGTCGCCAGGCGAAGTTGCCGCCTGCCACCACGGTCACCGTGTCGTTCCAAGTGTCCAGCGGGGCCTCGCCGTGTCGGTCTCGGTACTGGGACCAGCGTTCTGCGACCGCCACCAGACCCACTTCCCACGCCGGGCGGCCGCCTTCAACTGAACGCCGGCTGGCGAGACTGGCGCCCAGCCCCAGCCGCGCCGGTTCGTTGCCCTGGGTGAGCGTATAGATCTGGGGAATGTAGTTGAGGCCAGGCGGGTACTGAGTGGTGTAGTTCCGCAAGCGCACTTGGTTCTCGCCGTTGGTGTCGTTGCTGGTGCCCAGGTGAAGGGTGGCCGCAATCGCGATGCGCGGCGAGGGCCGGTACACCGCGCCCAGGTAGGGCTTGAACTTGCTGTTGGTGCGGATGTCCGGGTCGAGCAGCACGTTTTGCTGATTGCCCGCATCGGGCATGTACACCGCCATATTGGACTGTGTGACCACCGCGATGTCGATGCCGGCACCGATAGCGAGCCAGTCGTTGAGTTGGCTGCCCAGCGCCACCGCGAAACTGGACGCGGTCAATCGGTCGCCCAGTTGTTCGAAGTAGAGCTTGTTGGAGAAGTACTGTTCCCGTTCGTCGGGAAAAAAACCTTTCTCATCCATGAAGTCGTTGACCGGCAGAAGGGTGTAGAAGCCGAAGACCAGATACTTCCCTGCCAGCGGACGGACGATACCGAGAACGGCATACACTATGTGATCGTCCTCGTCGGTGTCGCTGCGCGGGTTGGGCAGGTCGGCAGTCGCCATAGCAGGCACCGTCGTGTCGTAGACCGACGCCGGCACGTCCGCCCCGGCCGGTCGCGGCTTGAGGTGAATCTTTCCGCGCGTGACCAGACCGAAGAAGCCGGCTTCCAGCTTGAAAGTCGCCTCGGGCAGCAGCGCCGGGTTGAAATAGGTCGCCGCTGCATTGCGGGAGAAGAGACGCGCCGTGAGCCCGTTGGCTCCGGTGGGCGAGCCGAGCATCTCCAGTGCACTTGAGGCGCGCGCCGGAGGGGCCAGAAAAAGCAGTGCCGCGACCAGGGCCAGAACCGAAGTGAAGAGACGATTCATGCCGCCATAATGCCACGCAACCCGAAAGAAGGCGCGGCGAGGATCAGCCATCAAGACGGCGAGTCCCTCACCGCAGGCGGCACCGGCTTGTCTATGGCGTGTTTTGCGCGGGGCTGGGAACGGCCCCGCACACGCCCTCGCGGGCGGGAAGCCAGATGGTGGCGTTGTCGGCGCAGGCGCGGCGGTAGCGGTCGGCCAGTCGCTTGGCTTGCTTGGACGGCCCGTCGAGCTTGGTCGGCGGACACTTGGGGCGGGTGGCATCGCAGGAATAGGCGCCCCAGCCGTCAGACGCACCAATGCCAATCGCAAACACCGTGACTGGACCGATCCCGGCCATGGGAATGCCGATCGCGTACGACTTGCCCAACTCGGGGAAACCGGCGTCGAGCGCGGTGTCGGCGCATTTTTTGGTGTCTTCCGCGCTGACGTCCTTGGCAGTGGCCTCCAGACCGCCGCGGTCCAGGCACGATGGCACGCCCTGGGCGGGCCAACTCTCCAGGCCCAAGACCTTGTTGAGCGCCACCACGGCAGCGGCCATTTCCTTCGCGACCGGAGCGGGCAGCTTGGCCACCGGGCCCGCTGCTGCCTGCGCAGCGGCCCACAGCATCCATGCGATCGTCACCTGCATGGCCGCCATCATAGACCAAAACTAGCCCACGAATACTCGTGCGTTGCGGAACAGGCGGATCCAGGGACCGTCCTCTTTCCAGTCGTCGGGGTGCCAGGAATGCTGGACAGCCCGAAACATGCGCTCGGGGTGCGGCATGAGGATGGTGACACGACCGTCGGGCGTGGTCAGCGCTGTCATGCCACCGGGCGAGCCGTTGGGGTTGTCCGGATAACGGCTGGCGATCCCGCCATAGTGGTTCACGAAGCGCGCGGCCACCAGGCCGGCCTTCACCAGAGCAGACTGTTGCGCGTCGGATTCGAATTCGGCGCGGCCTTCACCGTGGGCAACCGCGATGGGCAGTTGCGATCCGGCCATGCCGCGCAAGAGCACCGAGGGACTCTCCTCGATGCGCAGCAGCGCCAGGCGGGCCTCGAATTGCTCGGAGCGGTTGCGCACGAATCGCGGCCAGTCTTGCGCGCCAGGGATGATCTCTTTCAGGTTGGAAACCGCCTGACATCCATTGCACACCCCGAGCGTGAAGGCGTCGGGCCGGGCGAAGAAGCGCTCGAAAGCGGCGCGCGCTCGGGCGTGGAACAAGATCGACTTGGCCCAGCCTTCTCCCGCGCCCAGCACGTCGCCGTAGGAGAAGCCGCCGCAGGCCGCCAGCCCGCGGAACGAGTCGAGGTCAAGACGGCCGCTCAGTATGTCACTCATGTGCACGTCCACCGCTTCGAAGCCCGCGCGGTGGAAAGCCGCAGCCATCTCGATCTGGCCGTTCACGCCCTGCTCGCGCAGGATGGCCACGCGCGGCCGTGCGCCGTGATTGCTCAAATGTGCCCCAGTGTCTTGATCCGGGTCGAATGTCAGCCGCACAGACATACCCGGGTCGTTCTCGTCGCCGCGGGCCTCGTGTTCTTCGTTCGCGCAACTCGGATCGTCACGCAAGGCCTGCATGGCAAAGGTGGTCTCGGACCAGACCCGACGCAAGTTGGTGCGGGCGTCTTCAAACAGGGTGTGATCGCCGCGACGGAACGCGATGCGGGAACCAGCAACGGGGCGCCCGAGGCTGTGGATGTGGCCAGCCGAACCTGCGAAGGCCGCGCGCACCACGGCCACATCCGGCTTGCGCACCTGGATCACGGCGCCCAGTTCCTCGGCGAAAAGCAGAGCCGGAGCCGCACACGCCTGCCCCGCCAGATCCACCTCCAGCCCGCACCCGCCGGCAAAGGCCATTTCTAGCAGCGTGACCAGGAGGCCACCGTCGGAGCGGTCGTGATACGCCAGCAGCAGACCCTTGCTGTTCAGTTGCTGAATGGTTGCGAAGAAGGTTTTCAGAACCGCGGGATCGTCGAGGTCGGGCGCCTCCTCGCCGAGTTGGCCGTAGACTTGGGCCAGCGCCGAGCCGCCAATACGGTGGCGACCCATGCCGAGATCGACGAGGAGCAACTCGCTGTCGCCCTGGTCGAGTCGAAGTTGCGGCGTCAAGGACCGGCGCACGTCGCTGACCGGGGCGAAGGCGCTCACGATGAGCGACAAGGGCGCAGTGATTCGCTTCTGCTTGCCGGCCTCTTGCCACACGGTGCTCATCGACATCGAATCCTTGCCCACGGGAATGGCGATGCCCAAGGCCGGAGCCAACTCGGCTCCCACCGCCCGCACAGCTTCGTACAGGCGCGCGTCTTCCCCCGGGTGCCCCGCCGCGGCCATCCAGTTGGCCGACAGCTTCACGTCACCGATCTTCGCGATAGGCGCACTGGCGATGTTGGTCAGGGCTTCTCCCACTGCCATGCGCGCGGAGGCGGCTGCATCCAGCAGTGCCAGCGGCGTGCGTTCGCCCATGGCCATGGCCTCGCCGGTGTAGCCGTCGTAGCTGGTGGTGGTCACGGCCGCGTCGGCCACCGGGACCTGCCAAGGACCGACCATCTGATCGCGGCACACCAGGCCGGTCACAGTGCGATCGCCGATGGTGATGAGGAAGGTTTTGTCCGCCACCGCGGGCAGGCGCAGCACACGCAGGATCGCCTCGCGCAGGTCGAGATCGCTAGTGGAGAAGGGCGTTCCGGCTGCGCGCGCGCTTTCGGCCCGACGTAACATCTTGGGCGGCTTGCCGAGCAAGAGGGTGAGCGGCATGTCGATGGGCCGGTTTCCGAAGTGCGAGTCAGTCAGCACCAACCTGCCGTCGGACGTGGCCTGGCCAAGCACCGCGAACGGGCAACGCTCGCGGCTGCAAAGCTCGCCGAAACGGCCGAGTCCTTCGGGCGCGATGGCCAGCACGTAGCGCTCCTGGGCCTCGTTGCACCAGATCTCCTTGGGTGACATGCCGGGCTCGTCGTTGGGAATCTTGCGCAACTCGAACAGAGCGCCGCGACCGCTGTCGTGTACCAGCTCGGGCAGGGCATTGGACAGGCCACCGGCGCCCACGTCGTGGATCGAGTAGATGGGATTGGCGTCACCCAGTGCCCAGCAGCGATCGATGACCTCCTGGCAGCGGCGTTGCATCTCGGGGTTGTCACGCTGAACCGACGCAAAATCGAGATCCTCCTCGGACGCGCCCGAGGCCATGGATGAAGCCGCGCCGCCGCCCAGACCGATGAGCATGGCGGGCCCGCCCAGCACGACGAGCGCCGCGCCCGGCGGCACCTCGGCCTTGTGCACGTGGGGCAGCCGGATGTTGCCGAACCCGCCTGCGATCATGATGGGCTTGTGGTAGCCGCGCACCTCGGGACCGGCAGGACCGGGCACTTCCATCTCGAAGGTGCGGAAATAGCCGGCCAGGTTGGGGCGGCCGAATTCGTTGTTGAAGGCGGCGCCCCCGATGGGCCCTTCCAGCATGATTTCGAGGGCCGAGACGATGCGGCCTGGTTTGCCGAAATCCTTCTCCCAGGGTTGCACGGCCCCGGGCAAGCGCAGATTTGAAACCGTGAATCCGGTGAGCCCAGCCTTGGGCTTGGACCCGCGGCCCACCGCGCCCTCGTCGCGGATTTCTCCACCTGAACCGGTGGACGCACCCGGGTGAGGTGAAATCGCAGTCGGGTGGTTGTGCGTTTCGACCTTCATCAGGATGCCCACCGGTTCGCGATGGAAGGCGTAAACGTTGGTGTCCGGGTCAGGAAAGAAGCGGTTTGCCTCGCAGCCCTCCATCACGGCGGCATTGTCCTTGTACGCCGACAGCACGCCGGTGGGGCTGGCCTCGCTACTGCGCCGGATCATCTGAAACAGCGACTGGGGCTGTTTTTTTCCGTCGAGGATGAAGTCAGCGTTGAAGATCTTGTGGCGGCAGTGCTCGCTGTTGGCCTGCGCGAACATCATCAGCTCGACATCGGTCGGGTTGCGACCCAGGGTCCGGAAACTTTCCGCCAGGTAGTCGATCTCATCTGGCGCCAGAGCCAATCCCAAGCTCAGATTGGCGGTTTCGATGGCAACGCGGCCTTCGCCGAGCAGGTCGATGGTCTGCAGCGGCCTCGGCTGGGCGTGGGCGAACAGTTGCTCAGCCTCGGCTTCGCTCGCCAGCACCGACTCGGTCATGCGGTCGTGCAGGGCGGCCCGCAGCGCGCGCTCGCCGCGTACCGGCCCTGCGACGGTGTACCAGATGCCGCGTTCGATGCGGCGGACGCGATCCAGGCCGCAGTTGTGGGCCACGTCGGTGGCTTTGGACGACCAGGGTGAGATGGTGCCGATGCGCGGGACCACCAGCAGGCGACTACTTTCATGGGAACCCTGGGAGGGTTCGCTTCGCCCTTCGGCTCCCCACCCGCCTCCTCCTCCCCGCTCGCTTTGCTCGGCCTCGCCAACCCTCCCGCGATGGTGCGCCGCCGGCGAAGCCGGCGGGCTCCCCACGCGACCGGCCGCGGTCCGCGGGCCGTAGCGCAGCACGCGCGCCAGCACGAGTTGCTCAGCCTCGGGCAGAGGAGAGGTCAACTCGACGAAATGGACAAACTCGGCGGCGAGAGCCGACACTTGTGGGTTGGCGGTCTGAATTCCCGCCAGCCGCTTGGCCAGCCGAGCCGTGGTGAAAGCGGGGACACCAGGTAGCGAGAGGATGGGCATCGTGAACCGGATGCAGACTGGCGCGACCGGCGTGCATTTGCAATCTCCGCGACTCGTCCCAGGTTCTGTAGGAGTACAACGCGCGCGGGATCTGGTTTGACCAGACTTGTACTCCCGACTACACTCAAGCAATCATGAGAATGATGCGATTTCCAGGGCTGGGGGTCGCGGGCCGGTGGCTGGTAGTCGTGGTTCTCTTGGGAGGGTGCAATAGCCTGACCAACGCCCCGGCTGTGCCTCCCGATGGTGGGCACGACTCGGTTGCGCGTGATGGAGCAGGGCAAGCGGAGACGGGGCGTGGCCCCGATGGGGCTGGAGGCAACCAGGCAGACACACGGGCTCTCGTCCCGGGCGATGCACAAGTTGATGGCATCGCTGGGGGATCCCTCGTCGACGCGGCCGGCCCGGCTTCGGGCCTCGATGCGGCGGGCGGCTTCGGTGGGACCGCGGGAATCGGTGGAGCGGGAGGCGCGGCCGGTGTGACAGGCGACGGCTCGCCGCCGCCGGAGACCAACAGTCCGCCCGACGATGGCAGCGCCGGCCAGGCGGACGGGGTGGTCGTCGTCGATCTCGCGCCGGTCGACAACCACATTACGTCCGTGCCTGACGGCCCTGGCCCAGACCGCATCCCGGACGGGAGCATACCCAGCGTGGATCTCGGGACACCGGACAACCGATCGTCCGACGTGGCGAGATCTCCTTTCACGGTCAATGCGGGCCCCGACCAGAGCATCTGCGACGGTTTTCCGGCCACCCTTGCAGCGACGGCCCAGGGTGGCACGCAACCCTACAGCTACGCATGGTCGGCAACCCCCACCTGTTCGGGCTGCATCAGCAGCCCCATTTCGGCGCAGACGGATGTCGTGCCGATTACCACGACGACGTTCACCGTGACGGCCCACGACTCGCTCAGCGCGGTCGCTACTGACTCCGTCATCGTGACGGTCGTCGATGCGATAGCCGACGCCGGCCCTGAGGTTTCGGTCGATCCCGGCGTGCCGATCAGCATCGGCACGCCGGCCCAGCCTGGCTATACCTATGTCTGGACCTGCGACCGGCCGACCTGTGCCCTGTCGAGCGCGACCACGGCCCAGCCCACGGTGAGTCCGAAGCTGTCCACGACCTACACCGTGTCGGTAACCAGCCCCGGGGGGTGTCTCGCGAGTGACAGCACGTCGGTGTGGGTGAACTTGCCGCTGACCACCACGCCGGCAGACGGCGAAACCGCATACTCGCCCTCGGCGTCACTGTTCGTGCAGTTCGGGGCCAGCGTGCTGGCCTCGTCGATCACGCCCGACACCGTGAACTTGAGCGAGACCATAAGCGGCGCGCCGATACCGTTCACCTACGTGTACAACTCGTCGTTGCAGGTGCTCACCATCACGCCGACTGCATACGACCCGACGGTGTTTCAGTACACCCTGACGTTGGTTGGGGGCGCCGGAGGAATCTTGTCCGACGATCCGCTCTGGCCGCAGCGTCTGCCCGACAATGTCGTGGTCAATTACACGCTTGCAGCCGCGCCCGACTTGACCACGCCGATCATCGTCTCACGCAGCCCGGCCCCGTTCGCGACGGGGGTGGGCACCAACACCCACGTGGCCGCCACCTTCAGCGAGGCGCTCGACCCTACCAGCGTGACGGCTGCCAACTTCGTTCTCTCGATCGGTACCACCATCGGCGTGGCGGGAACCCTGTCTTATGACGCGAGTTCATCTACAGTCACCTTCATCCCTGCCGCCCCGCTGACGGCCGGCACCACCTATACCGTGCGGGTCAGCGGCATGAAGGACGTGTCGGGCAACACGATGTTCCTGACCACCTGGACCTTCACCACCGGCGGCGTAGCCGATACCACGCCTCCCACCGTGACGGCGGTGGCGCCAGCGTCCGGAGCCACCCGGGTGTCGGTTCTTGCCGTCGTGAGCGTGACGTTCAGCGAGTCGGTCGATCCGACCACGCTCGCGGCCGGCATCCAAGTGGCTGCCGGTGCAACTCCGGTGGCGGGCAGCGTGACCTGCGACGCGGTCAACCGAGTGGCCACCTTTACCCCGTCGGCGGCGCTGGCCAGCCAGACTCTCTACACGGTCACGGTGGCTGGCGTGAAAGACCTGGCGGGCAACACCATGACCGCGGCGTTCACCTCGACGTTCACCACCACCACCATCCTGTTCGGCGATTCGTTCGAGTCAGGGACTGCCAACTGGACACTGAATCCCCCGTGGGGGTTGACGACGACCTCCTACGTGAGCCCGACCCACAGCCTGACCGACAGCCCCGCGGGCAACTACGCGCCCAATTTGAACATCTCGGCCACCAGTGTCGCCATCAACGTCACTAACGTCGGGTCGGTGTCCCTGAGCTATTGGCTGAGCGGACAGACCCAGGCCGGGGCTGACTTCCTCCGCTTCGAGTATTCGACCAACAATGGGGGCCTGTGGACCACGCTGGACACCTGGTCGGGGGTGCAGAACTGGGCGCAGCATTCCCACACGCTCACGCTGCCTCCTGGTACGACCAGCCTGCAGATCCGTTTCCGCCTCACCTCGAACGGCAACCAGCAGTTCGACGGCGTGTACATCGACGACGTGATCGTGCAGGCGAGCGGATAGGTCACAGCGGGCAAGCCCGCGCGAGCGCTCTCAGAGTTACTTCACCCACTTCAGCTTGGGCGAGATGAGGACGTGTTCCTTGGGCAGCCTGTCGAGCGCGGCCTTGTAGCTCTTGCTCTTGAACTTCTCCTGCTCTTTTTCGGCCGCCTCGCTGCTTTTCTTGCCCATGCCGATGACCTGGAAGGTGAAGGCGGCGTGGGATGCGATCTGTTCCTGCAGCCGCGCCAGAATGTTGTCGAATTCTTCCCGGGTCACGCGGATCCTGACCGCCGGCTCATCTTTGTACACGCCGTTGAACCCCAGTTCCTTCAATCCGTCGACCTTGCTGAACATGCTGGTCATGAACTCGGCCCAGGTGCCAAGCGCGGAGTTCAGCTTCAGATCGGACACATACTCGTCCTTGCCCATCTCCAGATACGGGTAGGTGATCTCGACGGCGGCACGGGACGGGTCGAGTGTGTAGGTGGTCTTGTGAGTGAATTTTTCATCGTAACGAGCGACCTTCTTCTTCTCGCCGATGTGACAAGTGTCGTTGAGATCCTCTTGCAGCTCCTGCTCGCCACGCGTGCTCCAGATGTACGCGCGCTCCACTTGCTCGGGGAAGTCGTACTTCACCATGTTCTCGCAGCGGGGCGCCTGGTCTTTCTGTTCGCGGATGACCTTGGCGATGACCGTGGCCTCACCGCCTGACTGGGCGTTGCTCTCGTTGGCGTACAGCCAGGCTTCGACGTGGATGGGCTCCAGGGGCGTACGCTTCATGGCATAGGCGTAGAGCACTTTGAGCGGGCCATAGATCTGATCACGTTTGGCAGGCTGGGTTAGCCCTGCGCGGAGCATGACCTTCAGGCCATCGCCGGGGCCCGACACGTCATCGGCCACGACTTTGAACTTCGCGACGCCCGCCGGGATGTCGGGCTGCTCGCAGCAGGGCGCGGGCCCTTCCGCCTTTTTCTCGCAGCTTGGAAGCAGAAACATCGCGGCAAGAATGGCCGCGGAAAAAGTAGACCTGCCGTGCATCCCTGGTTTCATGATGGGGACCTCCGTTGTGGGGAGAAGCAGAAGGCAGCATACACAGAGAGGAGGGTCGGGGGAATCGCGAAAGGTCGGAGGAAGGTGGCCGATGCCGGTTCCGAATCCGAAACCGGCATCCGGCTCCGGTCCCGGCCAACCGGCCTCGTCTTTTCCACTTGCGGCAAACCGCGTCGGAGCCTCGCGGGATTCCAATTTGGAGCGACCCGAAAGAGGTTATAGTCAAGAGCCGCCCAACCAGTGGCTCATTCCGGGCGCGGGGGGCTTGGATCGCAACCATGAACAACGACCTTTCGACCGCACTTGCGACGCTGAGATCGGACCCAGAAGATAGCCAGGCGCTTGCGTTGCTGGCTGGACTGCAACCAGGGGATGCGACGGCATCCGAGCGCGATGCTGTTCAGGTGGCGCTGGCTGCCGAACGAGCCTGGCACACCGACCGCGAAAACGTGGAGCCATGTCTGCGCCTGCTCGACCTGGAGCTGGCGTGGGGGCAAGATCCGATTCGCCGCGCGACCCTGTTCGTCGAGAAGGCGCGCTTGCTCCACCGCGAGATGTGTCAGTGGGAAACCGCCCACGCATGCGTGAGGGAGGCGCTGGAGATCGCGCGCAACCACCCGGCGGCCGCCGAGTTCAAGCGGGTGCTCGAAGAAGAAGAGGCGGGGTGGCAGGAGCGGGCCGACGCGCTGGTGCGGCAGGCGGACGAGGTGGGCGACAGCCCGGGTGGGGCTCCCTTGCTGGCCGCGGCCGGCGAGCTTTACCTGCGCTACCGCCCGCTCACCAGCGAGGGCGAATCGTTGTTGCGTCGGAGCTTCGCCCTCGATGCTCACCAGCGCCGCGCTGACGTGCTGCTGGAACGCCTGCTCCGCGGGGCCGGGCGCAAGGATGAATTGGCCGAACACCTCCAGCGGCGCATCGCTGCTGCGGCTAGTCCCCAGGACATCGCCGCAGCCCGAGCGGCGGCGGGCCGCCTGGCCGAGCAGATGAACCGGAGCGACCAGGCGCTCGATAACTACCGCGAGGTACTGGCGGCTTCTCCCGGCCACGAGCGCGCGCTGCACGGCGTGGCGCGCATCCTGACCGCGCGCGAGAACTGGGCCGAGTTGGTGACGGTGTACGAGACGGCGCTGCGCGCGGCCAAGCGCGGCGTGGCCGAGGGGCCCATCTTGATCGCTCTGGGCGAGATCTACTGGAAGCGCCTCAACCAGATCGCTCAGGCCGAGGCGTGCTTCCGGCGGGCTCGCAAGACCATGCCCGCCGTGGCGCCGGTGCTCGACTTCTACCGCGAGTACCACCTGTCGCACGACGAGTTCCCCCAGTTGTTCGCGCTGCTGGGTCAGGCCCAGAAGGCCGAAGCCGACCCCGAGGCGCGCGTGCGCTACGGCATCGAGATGGCCGAGTTGGCCGAGCAGCGGCCGCAATTGCTGGAAAAGGCGGTCGACGCCTGGAAGGCCCTGCGACGTCTCAAGCCGGGGCTGCCCGAGGCGGTGACCGCCTTGCGCCGCTTGTACACCAAGACCGAGAAGTGGAACGCGCTGCTCGAGCTACTCAAGGAGCGCTGCGAAGCACTTCCGCCCGACGCCGTGGACGAGAAGGTCGCGCTCTACCTGGAGATGATCCCCATCTACCGCGATCATCTCAAGCTGGACGTGATGGTGGTCAATACCTACGTGGCGATTCTCGGCCTGCGCCCCGATCATGCCGAGGCGCTCTCGGCGCTGGCTGAGCGCTATCAGGCGCAGGGGCGGTGGGGCGATTTGGCCAACATCTTGGCGCGCCAGGCGCAGTGCAGTTCGGAACTCGTCGAGAGGGTCGCCCTCTACCACCGCGTAGCGCACTTGTGGATGGACAAGTTCAACAACCACCACAACGCCGTGGCGGCGCTGGAGAAAGTACTCGAGCTGGTGCCCAGCGACGAGAAAGCGCGGGCCACGTTGCGCGAGATCTATGTGCGCGCGCGCTCCTGGCGTTCGCTGTTGGATTTCATGCGCCGCGAGCTGCCGCTTCTGGATGCGCCGGCCCGGCAGGCACGGCTGGCCGAGATGGCGACCCTGGCGGCCGAGCGCCTGGCCGATTTGCGCCAGGCTATCGGTTTGTGGAACGAGGTGCTGCAACTCGCGCCTCAGGATCGCGACGCGGTCGTGGCACTGTCCGCGCTCTACGAACGTGAGAAGCGCTGGCCGGCTTTGGCGGAGATTCTTGGGCGTCTGGCCGAGTCTGCGGGAGGGGATGCAACATCCGACGGGTGCGCCCTTTTGGAGAAGCGCGGCCTTACCTTGTTGGAGAGGTTGGGCGCGCCCGCTGCGGCGGTCGAGGTGCTTGCGCGCGTGCGGCGCAGCCAGAGTGAGAACCCGCGTGTCTTGCGCGCCCTGCGCGATGCCTACACCCAGATGGGTGACTTCGATACGCTTGAGGCCCTCTATGCGGGGCGGGGCGCTTGGGAAGAGCTGTGCGACGTGCTCTCGCAGGTGGCCGAACGCACCACCGATATGGTCTTGCGCGCCCGCCTGCTTGGTCGTGTTGCCGACGTGGCGCGCGACAAGCTCAACCAACCCGAGCGCGTGCTCAAGGCCTACGAAGGTATTCTGGCCACCGACCCGGACAACCGAGCGGTGGCGCGGGCTGCGGCCGATCTGTACGAGGCGAGCGAGCGCTGGGGTCGCCTGGTGGCGACCTACGAGATCATGCTGGGTCCCGAGTCGGCGCCGGCCCTGTCGCTAGGCGAGAGCCTGGCCATCCTGGAAAGGGCGCGCTTCATCTGCGAGACGAAGCTGGAAGCCAAGTCGCTGGCCTTCAAGTGGTGCGCCCGGGCTTACCGCCTGGCCCCCACCGATGCGGACGTGCGCGCCGATCTGGAACGCATGGGCGAGGCGGCCGAAGAGTGGGAAGGGTTGCTGGGCCTGCTGGCCGCTCGGCTGGACAGCGAGGGCGAGGATCGGCCAGGTCCGGAAGAGCAACTTTCGCTTTTGCGCCGGTGTTTGTTCATTGCCGATGAGCGGGTCGATCGTCCCGACGATCTCAAGCGATTTGCCGAGCGCATCCTGGCGCTGGTGCCGGGCGACGACGAGGCCGAGAACGCCCTGCTCAAGCTCTACACCAAGAGCGAGCGCTGGGCCGATCTGATCGCCTTGCAGCACGTGCGCCAGGCGCGCATGCAAGACCCCGATCTGCGCGCCGAGGTGTTGCTACGTATCGCGCACATGCAGGAGGAGCGTCTGGGTGACCGCACCGCCGCTGCGGCCACACTGCGCGAGGCCTGCGAGATCGAGCCGCAGAACATGCGTCTGCTGCGCGAACTGGTGCGCGTGCTGGACGCGGTGGGGGATGTTCGGGGTCTGGTCGAGGCACTGGCGCGCCAGGTGGGCCTGTGCGCCGACGCCGAGCGGGCCGTGGTTCTGCTGCGCATGGGGCGGCTGCTGGAGACTTCTCTGGCCCAGCCGGCGCGTGCCACCGACGCGTACCTGCAGACCCTGGAGGCTGACCCCATTTCGGCCGAGGCGGTCGAGGGTCTGGAACGGTTGTTTGCCGCAGGTGCGGTTCGCCAAGAAGACATCGCCAAGGTGGCAGGCCGGCTGCTTCCCTACTACGAGCTGACCGAACGCTTCGACAAGTGGGCGGGGATGCTCGAGGCCCTGGTTTCGGTGACCGCAGACCGGAACGAGCGGCGCGCGCAGCTGGAGCTGCTGGTCGATCTGTACCAAGGCCCACTGGCTGATGCGGTGGCCGCTTTTGGCACCGTGCTGCGGGTGTTTGAAATGGAGCCGGGCAATCCGTCTGTGCGCGAACGCTTGCTGGAATTGGGGGCGGGAGCAGGCAAGCTGCCGACTCTCGCGGAGGCCGCGCGACGGGTGTTGGCTGCTACCGAGGAGCCATCCCTGCGGCAGGAAATCTTCATGCTCATCGCCGAGGTCGAGGAGCGCCAACCCGATCGCAAGGGCGAAGCGGAGGAGGCCCTGCGCGCGGTCCTGCAACTGGATCCGCTGCACATGGGAGCCTATCGCGCGTTGGCTCGGCTGGTGCGCGATGGTGAGCGTTGGGGCGCCTTGCGCGATCTGATCGAGGCGCGCGAGCAGCACCTGCCTGATGTGAAGGAACGGCTGGCTTTGCTGTGGCAGGCGGTCGAGATCGACGAGGCACTGCTCTACGACCGCGACCACACGACCGAGGTTCTGCGTCGAATTGTGCAGTTGGATCCGACCGACCTGCGCGCCTGTCGCGTGCTGGAACGCAACTATGCGGCGGCCGAGCGCTGGAGGGATCTGGATGACCTTCTCGTCCACGAGGCCGATCTGGTGCCGCAGGAGGAGTTGCCCGAGCTGAAATTGCGCCGCGCCGAGCTTGCGCTGGTGCGCTTCAACAACGCGGGTGAGGCACTGGATCTGCTGGCCGAGGTTCTTGCGTTGGCGCCTGGTCACGCTCGGGCGATCGGGCTCACCGAGCGGGTGCTCGACGATCCGGAACAGAGGCGGCGCGCGGCCATGATGCTGGAGCCGCTGTATGCGACGGCCGAGAACTGGACGCGCCTGGTGGAAATTTTCGACATCGAGCGCGAGGGGCAAGAGGGACCAGCGGCGGTCGCGCTGTTGGTGCGCAAGGCCGAGGTACAGGAGACGCACCTGCAGGCACCGACCGCTGCCTGGGACACCCGGCGTGCGGTGCTTGAGTGTGACCCGCAGTCCGAGACGGCCCTGCTGCAGACCGAGCGGCTGGCCGGCATCCTCGGGTGCTGGAGCGATCTGCAAGCGCTCTACCAGGATCTCGCGGGCAAGCGCGATCCCTCGGATATCGGGGGTATCGCCGAGTTGCTATCGCGCGCGGCCCGGCTGTATCAGGGCCCGCTGGTGGATCGCGGCGCAGCCATTCGCACCTGGCGGCGCGTGCTCGACCTGGACCTCAGCAACGCGCGAACCGGCGTGGCGGCCGCCGCGGCGTTGGAGACTCTCTACGTCGAGACAGGGGACATCCAGGGCCTGGTCTACGTGCTACGGGCCCGGAGTGAGTGGGCCGAGGATCGGCGCGAGCAGGCCGCCCTGGGCCTGCGCATCGCCGAGTTGGAGGAGAACTCCCTGCGCAATATTCCGGCGGCTGTGGCCACCTACCGCAGCTTGCTCGACAGCGAAGGGGAGGCGGCCGACAAGGCATTCGAGAGCCTGGAACGTATCTTCCAGCAGGCGGGTCAGGCACGCGAGCGGGTCGAGCTTCTGCGCCGCCGGGCGGACGCAGTCGACGCGGTGGCTCGGAACCAGTTGCGTCACCGCATGGCCGCCATTCTGGAAACCGAGCTCCACGATGTGGACGAGGCCATCGCCACGGTCAGCCCGGTGCTCGACGACACGCCCGACGATGTCGAGGCGCTCAAGACCCTGGCGCGCCTCTATCATAGCAAAGGGGCGGCGGCCGAGCACCTCGAGATCCTGGAGAGGCTGCTCTTGTTGGCAGGTTCCGACCGGGAACGCATCGATCTATTGCGCGCCATAGCCGGGCTTCTGCAGGGGCCGCTCGGCCGGCGTACCGAGGCGCTGGAACGTTGGCGGGAGATTCTCAGGCTGGCTCCCGGCGAAGCCGACGCGTTGGCCGAGATGGAGCGCCTGCTGGACGACGCCGACGTGGCTTTGCGTTTCGCGGCCGCGGAAACCTTGGAGCCCATCTATCGGGCAGCCGGTGATGGGCCGCGCCTGGCGCGCGTCCTGCGCGTCTTCATCGATCTGGCCGAGGACGCGCGGGCACGGGCTGGCTACCGGGCCCACTTGGCCGAGATCGAAGAGAGCAAGCTGGGCGACAAGCAGGCTGCCCTGCAAACCTGGGCCGCCGCGATTCGCGATGGAACCTCCGATCCCGACCTGGGACGGTTACTCGACAACTACGAACGACTGGCGCTGGCAGCGGGCATCGAAAACGTGATCGAGATCATCGATCTCTATCGCGCGGTGGAGCCCGACGTCCTGGCCGAGGAGACGCGTCTGCGGGTGCAGCGGGCCATCGCCGAGCACGCCCTGAGCCTGGGCGATCTGCCGCTGTCCATCGACTACTTCAGCCGCATCGCCGAGCGACGTCCCGATGACGACGCAGCCCTGGCGGCCCTGGAACAAATCTACCGCCAGCAGGAGAATCTGGCCTCGCTCTACGAGGTCATCTTGCGGCGGGCGGATCTGGCCGACCTACCCAGGACCGAGGTGCCCCTGCGGCGCGAGGCGGGCAGCCTCGCGGTTCGTCTGGCCAGGAAGGACGAGGCCATCGCAGCCTGGGAGCGGGTGTGGACGTTGTTGCCGGGTGACGCGGAAGCGGTCGCGGCGCTGGATGCTCTCTACGTCGAGTTGCGTCGCTGGGACGATCTGGTGAATCTGCTCGAACGCCGGCTGGAACGGGATCTCAGTCGGGACCAGGACATCGAGTTGCGTTTTCGACTGGCGGAGATCCAGCGTATCGAGCTGGCCAACCGCGAGCGCGCCCTCGAATATCTGGGCCAGGTCTTGGAGCGGGAACCGGACCACGCACCCAGCATCCAAATCTTGCAAGATCTGCTGGAAGACCCCGAGGCGCGCATGACGGCCGCCACCCTGCTGGAGCCGGTCTATATCCGGCGCAGCGCCTGGAAGGAGTTGGTAGCGATCGACAGTTTGCGACTCAAGTACAGCGAGGATCCCGAGCAGCGTCTGACCTGGACGCAGCGGATCGCGCAGGTCTACGAGGAGCAGATCGAGGATTTGGACGAGGCCTTCAGTTGGTACGGACGCGTGTTCCAGGAGAAGGCCACCGAGCGGACGGCCTTGGAGCAGTTGCTGCGGCTGGCGCCCAAGCTGGGTCGCTGGCGTGACGTGGGCAAACTGCTCGACGAGTTCCTCGAAAACGAGCTGTCCAACCCCGACGAGGTGTTGGCGCTGGTGCGCGTGGCCATTCGAGTCTTCGACCACGAGTTGGACGATCGCGAGGCTGCCCGTCGGCACTACCGGCGCTACCTCGAGGCTCAGCCGGGCAACCGTGCGGCGGCCGAGCTCTTCGAGGAAGCACTGGAGCGCTGGGAGGCGTGGACAGAGTTGCGCGACCTGCTCGACGAGCAGGCGCGCCTGGTGGAGTCACCCGCGGAACGCGCCGATCTCTTGCGTCGCAGCGCCCGCATCAGCGAGGAGAACCTGTCGCAGGCTGGCGCCGCGGTGGATTCCTTGCGCGCCGTTTTGGAGATCGATCCCGACGACGCGTCGGCGGCCGCATCGCTGGAGCAGTTGCTGGCCGCCGAGGAGCGTTGGGAGGATCTGCGAGACCATTTGGTCTGGATGTTGGGACGGGCGGAGAGCGTGACCGCGAAGGACGCCATCACCCTGGAACTGGCCGAGGTCGAGGGCAAGCGCCTCGGTCATGCGTCGGTCGCGGTCGACTTCTACGGTGAGGTGTTGGGGCGTACCCCGAGCCACGCCAACGCCATCGCGGCGCTGGAGGGCATGCTGGGGGATGCTGAGCAACGGGTGCGGGTGGCCGAGTTGCTCGAACCCGCCTACCGGACCGTGCGCAACCTGCGCAAGCTGTCCGATATCCTCGAGGTAAGGCTGGAGACCATTGAGGATCCACCTCGCCGCGTGGCCGCCTTGCGCGAAAAGGCGGCTGCGGAAGTCCAGCTCGGTCGTCCCATCGAGGCTCAGGCCGCGCTGGGACGGGCCTGGCTCGAGGACGTGTCCGACAGCTTGACCCTGGCCGAGTTGGACGGGTTGGCCGCCGCCGCCAGCGGCTGGCAGCAGTTGGCCAGCACCCTGGATAAGGGCATTGAGGCGACCTTGCTTCCCGACCTGCGCGCGGATCTGTATGCGCGCAAGGCTAAGATCCTCGAGGAGCGGCTGGCCGCGCCCGATCTCGCCGTCGAGGCGTGGCGGGAAGCGATTGCCTCACGTCCCGATTATCAGCAGGCATTTGCCGCCATCGAGCGCCTGCTCGAGGCCGCAAGCCGCTCGGCCGAGCTGGCCGAAATCCTGGAGAGGCATGCCGAAGTGGCGGTCGAGGCGCGTGAGCGCGAGCAACTGACCAAGCGAGTCGCCGTGCTGCACGAGAAGGTGCTCGGGCAGCCGGAAAAGGCCATCGCGGCCTGGCGCTCGGTGCTGGATCTGGACCAGGAGGACGTGGAGGCGCTCGATGCCCTCGAACGCCTGTACAGCGAGCTAGCCGACTGGACCAGCCTGGCCGAGGTGCTGCGGCGGAAAGCCGAGGCCTGTCACGATGTTGGGACCTTGCGCCGGCTGTGTTTCCAGGCGGCCCAGCTTCACGACGAGAAGCTGCACGACGCCTCGGAGGCGGCCAGTCAACTGCGCGCGATTCTCGACATCAATCCCGACGACGCCGAGGCGCTCGAGTTCATCGGCCGCATCTACGCCCGCGAGGGCAAGCACGCTGAGTTGGTCGAGGTGCTCGACGCGCGTGCGCGCGGGGCCGCCAGTGTCGAGGAGCGAGACGCGCTCGCGCTGGCGGCTGCCCGCCTGGTGCAGGCGGAACTGAGCGATGTGGCGAGCGCTGTCGAACGATATCGCACCATCCTGGAGCGGACGCCGACGCATGAGAAGGCACGCGCAGCTCTGTGGGACCTGGCGCGCCAGGAGGACCACCGGGCGACGGCCATTGCCGTGTTGGAGCCGCTGCTGCGGGCGGGACAGGAATGGCGCTCGCTGGGGGAGTTGCTTGAACTCCGCCTGCTCGGCGAGGATGAACCCGGGCGGCGCCTGGCAACCTTGGCCGAGATTGCGCGGGTTGCGGAGCAGTGCCTCGGCGACGGGGCGGCAGCTTTTTCCACCTGGGCCAGGGCTCTGGCAGAGGACGCGGGGGACGCCAGCGTGCGCACGGCTCTGGAACGGCTAGCGGAGGCACAAGGCGCACTTCCCGAGTTGGCCAAGATCTACGAGGAGCGCCTGAAGGGCAGCTACGACACCGAGGTGCAACGCTGGCTGGCCTCGCGCTTGGCTGTACTGTACGAGCAATCGCTGGCCAACCCGGCACGCGCGGTCGAGTTGTGGCGCGAGGTGGCCGGCATGCCGGGCGGCGAGACCGAGGCGCTGGGACATCTAGAGGTTGTGCTGCGCGGGCTGGGGCGAAACTCCGATCTGGAAGAGGTGTTGGCCCGCCGGGCCGAGATCGCGGTGCAGGGGACAACCCAGGCCGATTTCTTGGCTGACTTGGGCGAGCTGCGCCTGCACCATCTGTCCGATCCCGACGGAGCCATTGACGCCTTCCGGGCTGCGCTGGAACGCGTGCCGACCCAGGGCGCGGCGCTGGCAGCGTTGCGTGCGATGGCGGCCGACGCGGAGCCACCGGTCAGCGTGCTCGACATCTTGGAACCGCTGGCCGAGGCGCGCGGCGACTTCGTTGAACTGGCGGCGCTGGCCGAGGCGCGGCTCTTGCGCACGGAGGACGCTGCCGCACGGGCCGAATTGTGGCGGCGAATCGCCGACCTTGCGGAAGCGCGTCTCGCGGATCTGCCACGTGCGGTGGATGCCCTGGGCCGCGCGCTGCGGGAGGATCCCCAGGCCTTCGACACCGCGGACCAGATGGAACGCGTGGCCGAGCGGGCAGGCGCGCCCGTCGAGGCCGCGCGCCGGCTGGAGGCGGTGCTGGACGCGCTGGACGGATCGGCGCTGGCCCAGATGGGTATGCGGGCGGCACGCCAGTACCTGCTGGCCGGGGGAGCAGACAACGAGGGCGCAGCCGAGCGGATCTATGGGCGGGTTCTGCAAGTCGAACCAGAGAACCTCGCGGCGCTAGAGGCCGTCGAGGCGCTGTATCGTCGCCGGGGTGATGGGAAGCAGGTGGCAGCCATGCTTGAGCGGCGGGGCGCGCTGGAACTGGATCCGGTGCGCCGGCTGGCGCTCTATGGCGAGGCCGCCCGGTTGCACGAAGAGCGCGGCGATCTCGCGATGGCCATAGCGGCTTGGCAGACGGGGCGAGAGGGTGATGAATCCAATCTGCAGGCCCTCGACGAGCTAGCACGCCTTCACGAGAAGGCAGGTAAGCTGGACGGTCTGGTCGAGGTGTTGACCGACAAGTCGCACATCATCGAGGACAATGCCCAGCGTGCGGCGCTCTACATCCGCATCGGCACGATCAAGGCCGGGCCGCTGGCCGACTTGGATGGCGCCGCAGCCGCGTTCCGCGAGGCACTCGACCTGGCCCCGGAAGACCCGGTCGCGGTGGCGGCTCTGGCCGACATCGAAGAGAAGCGCGGCGACTACACAGCGCTCGAGGAGGCGCTGCTGCGTCAGCTGTCTGCGGTCCATGGCCTCGAATGCGTTCCGGTCCTGACCCGCCTGGCGCGCAACGCGGTCGATCGGCTCAATGATGCCGACCGCGCGCTGGTGTATTTGCACCAGGTGCTGGACGCCGATGCCGAGAATCGCGCCGCCTCTGCCGAGACCGAGCGGATCTTGGCTTCGCTCGAACGCTGGCACGAGCTGATCGAGGTGCTGGAGCGTCGGGCCGAGATCGAGGCGCGCACCGGCCATGCCGAGGCGGAACTGGCTTGTCGCGTTCTGGTGGCCAGCATCTGGGGCGAGAAACTAGGCGCCACGGACAGCGCGCTCGAGGCCCTGCAGGCTGTGCTCGCACGCGATCCCCGTCACTTCCCCTCGTTGTTGGCAGTGGCGCAGATCCACGAGAGCGAAGAACGCTGGGCCGAGGCCGGCGAGGCCTTGCAAAAAGCTGCCGAGACCGCGGCCTCGCCCCAGGACAGGGCCACGCTTCTGTGTCGCATGGCCAACGTGCGCGCGGCCACCGGAGCCCCGGTCGAGGAAGTGTCGGCTCTCTACCACTCGGCCCTGGATCAGGATCCGACCTGCCTGGTCGCCGTGATGGCCCTGGAAGGGATGGCCCGGGCGGCGAACGAGTCCGCCCAGCTGGTGCAATTGCTGGAGGCGCGTGAAGGGCTCGAGCGTGACGAAGGCAAGCGCAAGACTCTGCTTGCGGAAATAGCATCGCTGTACGCCGGGCCACTGGCCCGGCCTGACCAGGCGGTGGGTCCGCTGGAACGGCTGCTCGGCCTGACGCCCGAGGATGTGGGTGTGCAGGAACGGCTGGGTACCGCGCTCATCGCGGCAGGCCGAGTCGACGAGGGAGAATTCGCGCTTTCGCAATTGGCGGATCAGTTCGCCAGGGCCAAGCAGCCCAAGAACGTGGCGCGCCTGCAGGTCTTGCTGGGACGCTTTGCCGAGACACGGGGCGATCTGGCAGCAGCCAAACAGCGCTTCCTGGCCGCGTATCAGATCGATCCCACGCAGGCCCCCACGCTGGCTGCGCTGGCTGCGCTAGCAGTCGCGCAGAACGACAGCGAAAACGCTCGCAAGTACTACCGGACCTTGCTCCTGCAGAGCTTCGATGAAAAGGCAGTGGGGTTGAGCAAGGCGCAGATCTACCTCGCGCTCGGCAAACTGCACCAGGAGGCGGGCGAAATGGCCAAGGCTCGCAACATGTTCGAGCGTGGGCTGGAGACCGATCTGAAGAACGAAGCCCTCAGGCAGGCACTGGCCGGTCTGCCCAAGTAGTCCAGCCGTCACTCGTTCTCGTAGGGCAAGCGCCAGATGCGGAAGGGCTTGTCCGTGCCGAAGTAGAGGCGGGTGAATGCTGGTTGTGTGAGCGAGCCATCCTTGGCGTAGGTCAGGGCGTAGCGAACCCCGAGATGTCTGAGCAGGGGGTTGGTGGGCGAGGCATACAGATTGAAGGAGCCCTCGTTCGGATTCTTGAATTTGATGTGGTCGTCGTCGAGGGGAAGCTGGAAATAGGCGATCTCCGCGTATCGGTTGTAGATGTACTTGAAAGCGCCCGAGGGATCGAGCGCACTCCACAGTGAAAGTTGCGGATGAAAATGCACGCCGGTCAGTGCGCGTCCGCCCATGGTGGCCAGCACCGTGCCAATCAGCGGTTCGGGGGGACCACCGCTCGCGACCCACAGGCTGTGCAGCCCGGCGGCTTGATCGTCCTCCACCACCTGGTGCACGGCCTTGTACAGCGGCGAGGCTTCGACGGGAGCGAAGCCAACCGACAAGGGGTTGAAGTTGCCCGCTGTCGCGAGCAGTTCGACGGCCAGAAGGCTGGCGAAGATGCGGCGCTTGCTCAGCAGCAACACCAGGGCTTGCAGCGCGATGAGAGCTGTCACCATCTGCATGATGAGGGGTATCCGCCCGCCTCCCAACATGGCCGTCTTGGGAAACACGTTCCTGATGTGTTGCAGAGATGCCCCGATCCAGAGATAGAAGCCCGCGGTCGCCAGGACCACGCCCGCTGCAGCCAGCCATTCATTGCGGGTCAGCCGCATCGGTTCTGGATCAGGCCGCAGCAGGTAAAGGCTCAGAACGATGGAAATCAAACCGATGGCAATCTGCGAACGAAACCCTTGCGTATAGGACCAGAGCATGAGGTCAGCCAGCCAGTGAGGGAAGTGGAAGCGACAGTAGAGGACGTGAACCATCCCCAATCCCAGCAGCGCCCAGCCAACAGGATCCAAACGGCGCCGAACCCGGGTGAGCACCAGCACAGCGAACAGCACGGTGGGAAGGAAAAGGATGAAGCCCGACGACTCGCTGGCGTTGAATACCGGGCTCCCGATGGGCGCGGTGCGGGTGGTTTGGAAGTTGTACACGGCGCCAAAAAGCTGGGCCAGTGTGTAGTCGCCCCCGTTTAGGCGACGCCGGCCGGGGTATGCGCTGTTAGCCAGAGCCTGCAGTTCGGGCCACACCGCGAGCAGGAAGCACGCGATCAGTCCCGCCGCCACGCTTGCGGCAAGGACACCGCCCAGGACGAGTTGTCGGCGCGAAGCGCCTCGCCATGGCCGGTCGCGTATCATCACCCCCACCAGCATGGCGGCAAACGTGTAGGCGAGCGGCACCTGCCACGGCGGATACAGTTGCATGACAAAGCCGGCCGCGGCGTATCCGGCGGTGAGCGCAGCCAGCAGAGCCCTGGGCAGAGACCGTGCCGCGATCAGGTGATGGACACCGATCATGAGCATGGCCGCGAAACCCACGGTGTAGGCGGGAAAGTGGCTCCAACAGATGGGGTAGGCCGAGGCGCAGAACCAGAATGCCCCGAGAAGGGGAAGGAATCGCTGCCTGGGAAACACGATCTCCAGGGCCAGATACAACATCGTGAAACAGAAGAAGGGGGAGAACCACCACAACCACGCCAGTCCCGCCTGCGCGCCGAACAGCAGGTAACCCCAGGTCACAGGCCTCACCAGGCTGGCGGGATGCAGAACCGGCACCCAGGAGATGAGCAGCATGTTCTGCCCGTTGCCGATGTTGGTGTTGCGAACTGGAAAACGAGGCTGGTGCGTGAACTGCGCCAGCGACCACATGGTGGAAATCGCCCATTCGTCGCTGCGGATGGCCTGTGATTTGGCCATGAGAAAATCGCGCAGCCAAGGTGCGCGGCCGTGCAGGGCTTTGAGGACGGGCTGGGCCAGATAGTGGTTCTCCGCCTGCTGCGGAGCCCACATCTTGGCGGAAAGAGCGATGGACGATCCGTGGACGTGCAGCGCCACCAGCAAGGCAAACAGCACCCAGACTGCGCCGAGCACGCGAGCGCGAAAGGACAGGCGGCAAAACCAAGCCAGCAAGCTGGCGAGGCGCCGGGGTGGAGACACGGGGTCGGGATTGGTTGTGCAGGGCGGCATAAGGAGGGAGGAGCGCATTTTGCCACGAGTTGGCCAGGCGAGAGTCATTTGACAGCGAGCCTGGTAGTACGTAGAACTGCGCCGAATCTCGTCGGAGCGCGCAAGATTGGGAGCCGCTCCTCTCCAAAAGAAAGGTAGGGACAACACTATGACTCGAACATTGAAGGCCGTCATGTCTCTCGTGCTTGGTGGAACGCTCTTCGTTGGCACCGCCTGCGAGGACCAGAAGTGCAAAGAGGATCTGCAGGCCGCCCAGACGGCGGCTGAGACAGCCCAGAAGAACCTCACCGCAAAGCAGAACGAGCTCAACGCGGCCAAGGGCGGGCTTGCGGCGGCCCAGGCCGAGGTGGCGAAGCTGAAGAAAGAGGCGGAGGATGCCAAGGCAGCCGCGGCCAAGCCGGCCGAGCCTGCGGCTCCTGCTCCAGGCGCGAAGAAGGGCAAGAAGTAACCACGCGATAAGCGAGCGGGCTTGGCCCATGGGCGCCTAGTGAGGCGTCCACGGGTGCTTGCTAGTGCCTAACAAGAAGAGCCCTCGTCGGGGATGACCCGCGAGGGCATTTTCTTGTCCGAAACGATCTTTTGCCCGACGGAGTCGCTATTCCTTGGCCAGGAGTCGTGCGCGCAGCAACTCGTGCTGGTGCCACATCTCATCTGGCAGGCGCGTGCCGAACCCGTCGAAGAACTGCCCCACGGCGTCCACTTCGGCCAACCAGTCCTTGCGGTTGATGGCGAAGAGTTTGTCCATCGCCCCGTTGGGCATGCTCAGGCCCGTCATGTCGATATCGTTCGGGTTGGGCACGTAGCCGATGGGTGTCTCCGCTGCTTGGACCTCGCCGCGGCAGCGGGCGAGGATCCACTCCACGATGCGCAGATTCTCGCCGAAGCCGGGCCAGAGGAACTTTCCATTCTCGTCGGTGCGGAACCAGTTCACATGGAAGATCTTCGGCTGGTACTTCACCCGAGAGCCCATCTCCACCCAGTGCCCGAAGTAGTCCGCCATGTTGTAGCCGCAGAAGGGGAGCATGGCCATCGGGTCACGCCGGACCTCACCCAGGGCGCCGAACTGTGCCGCAGTTCGTTCGCTGGCCATGCTGGCGCCGAGGTACACGCCGTGGTTCCAGTCGAGCGCCTGGTAAACCAGGGGCGCCAAGGTCGCGCGGCGTCCACCAAAGATGATGGCGTCGATGGCCACGCCGTGGTGCTGGTTGTAGCGGAAGGAATGGGTTGGACAGTTGGTGAAGGGCGCGGTGAAACGGCTGTTGGGGTGGCTGGCCAGAATCGAGTTTCCGTCCTTGTCCTTGAGGCCTGCTCTCCAGGGGCGTCCTTGCCAGTCCAGGGCTTGGGTCGGGGCCGGATCGTCGTGGCCCTCCCACCACACCGTGCCGTCGGGCTTGAGCGCCACGTTGGTGTAGATGGTGCCGCGGTTGATGGTGGCCATGGCAACGGAATTGCTGCGCGTGTTGGTACCAGGCACCACACCGAAAAAGCCCATCTCGGGATTGACTGCCCAGAGGCGGCCATCGGTGTCCACCTTCATCCAGGCGATGTCGTCACCCACGGTCCAGATGCGGTAGCCCTTCTGCTTCAGCCCCTCGGGCGGCAACAGCATGGCCAGGTTGGTCTTGCCGCACGCGCTGGGAAACGCCGCCGCCACGTACTGGATGCGGCCGTTGGGCTCCTCGATACCGAGAATGAGCATGTGCTCGGCCAGCCATTTCTCACGCTGGGCCAGCACGCTGGCAATGCGCAGGGCGAGGCACTTCTTGCCCAGCAGGACATTGCCGCCGTAACCGCTGCCCACCGACCAGATCGCGTTGTCCTCGGGAAAGTGCAGGATCAGGCGGCGGTTGACGTCGAGATCGGCTTTGCTGTGCAGACACTTGGTGAACTCGCCCTGAGGGCCAAGCGCATCCATCACCTCGCTGCCCATGCGGGTCATGATGCGCATGTTGAGCACCACGTAGATACTGTCAGTCAGTTCCACGCCGATTTTGGAAAACGGCGAGCCAACCGGGCCCATGGCAAAAGGCACCACGTACATGGTGCGGCCCTTCATCGCGCCGTTGAAGTAGTCGCGCGCCTTGCGATATGCCTCGCGCGGACTCATCCAATTGTTGGTTGGCCCGGCGTCGCCCTGGAAGCTGGTGCAGATGTACGTGAGGTGTTCGGTGCGTGCCACATCGTTGGCCGCTGTTCGGTGAAGGAAGCAATCCGGCAACTTTTCCTGGTTGAGTTCGATGAGCTCGCCGGTCTTGACGGCCTGGGCGGTGAGACGCTGTCGTTCCTCGTCACTGCCGTCGCACCAGTGGATGCTGTCCGGCTGGCACATGGCGGCCATGGCGTCGACCCATTCCTGAACGTGTGCATACTTGATCATGGGATCGAGACTTCTGACATGAACCAGTCGCCAGGGTCAACTGCGGCGCTGGCTTTGCGTTACTTCAGAGGAGGTCGATCCGATTTGCCACGTACCGCGTCGGCTGGATATCGGGTCCGGTTGATTTCCAGCTTGGCACGCATGGCTGCCACGGGATCCGCGCCGATACGTTCGCAAAGCAGCAGCAAGGCGATGCCGACGTCGCCAATCTCTGACAGGATACGAACCCGCCGCTCTCCGTCCCGCGATGCCGCATCGGCCTGATCGCTGGGCACCCATCGGTACTCGGCGAGCAGTTCGCCCGCCTCGGAGCCGAGCAGCATGGCCAGGTTCTTGGGGTCGTGAAACTGCTGCCAGTCGCGCTCGGCCACGAACTGGCGGAGTTGGGCCAGTAGTTCCTGAAGGTTGTCCATCGCGATGGTCTCCTCCTGCCAGCGTCGCGGTTCAGCGCGGATTTCGGCAGTGCTCGCTGGCCATTGAGGCGGCGACTGCAACCGATTCATCTTTGCTCTGCGCGGCCGCACGCAGGGCAGCGGCGCCTGCGCCGGGATCGCACATCCGGCCCAGTGCTTGCACAGCCGCCTTCTGCAGCGAGGGACGAGGATCCGCGAGCAAAGCTGCGGCGGCGCTAACCGAGTCCCTTCCGCCGATGGCGCCGAGAGCCATCACGGTCTCGCTGACAGTTTCTTCCAGGGACAGGTCGGATTGCGATTCGCTCTGAAGGCGTTTGAGCGCCGCGGCCATGGACGCAGTGGTCCTTGGATCTTTCATCTCGCCCAACAGACGCGCGGCGAGCGAGCGCATGTCGGCGTTCTCGGGCAGGCGTCCCAGCACGCGCACCAGCAGGGCGGAGGCGCGCCAGTCACGGCAATGGGCCAACCCGACGAGCGCGGCCATGCGGATGTCGTTCTCATCCTTTTCGTACGCGCGAAGCAGAAGGTCGTTGCCTTCGGGCACGCATAGTTCGCCCAGCGCTGTCACCTCGGCACGGCGCACGCCAGGCCACGGCTCCTGCTTGGCGGCATCGATGATCGGCTGGGCCATCGCCTGGTCATGGCGTTGGCCCAGGGAAAAGGCCGCGGTTTCGCGCGCGCGGGGATCGTTGTCCAGCAGAGCGGCTCGCAGGGCCAGTCCGGCCTCAGGGTCGCTGAGACTGGCCATCTCGCGTGTGGCGAAGTAGCGGAGCACGCTGTCGGCAGCGCGGGCGCGGAAGTCCGCCAGGGAAGCAGTCGCGGCGGGGTTGTGGAGCATGCCGAGCCCCTGGATGGCGCGGGCCTGCTCCTCGAAGCCGGCTCTGCTTTGCAGCGTGGCGTGCAGGATCTCGATAGCAGCGGGAACCTGTTCCGGCTCGCGTGATGCTGCGGCAGCGAGCACGAAGAGCAGGTCAGCGCGCTGCCCGTGCGCGGAACCCGGAACTTGCGCAAGGGCATCCAGCGCAGCCCGGACCAGGGGCGGCCTGGCGCCTGCGGCAATCTCGCGTAGACCGCCTCGCAGGGTGGGCGAGCCCTTGCCCACGGCAGCCAGCAAGACCCGCCGGGCCTCGGGCTGGGCGAACGACGCTAGGGCTCGTGCCGCGCGCAGGCGATCCGGCTCGCTATGTTTCTCGTCGGCCAACAGGCCGGCGATTGCCGGCAGGGGTGGATCCTGCAGGCGAGCGAGGAGCGCGAAGACGATCTTTTCTTCGTCGGGCGTCGCGGCGGTCAGGGTCGCGGCCAGTGCGGCGGCCAGCGCCGGTTGTGCGGCGATCGGGTGCGCGTCAACCGCGGGCGCGGGCATGAGAGCGGCCAGGGTTTCGACCAAACAGACGCGCCCCTGTCCCGCCGGGCTGGCGGCGAGCGCAGTCGTGACCTTGTCGAGGACGGCGCCACCGAGCGAAGCCAGCAAGGGCAAACGTGTTTCGCAAGAGGTGCCGGCCGCCAGGTCCGCCACCAGGCGGTCGACGGCCTGCGGTCCGTCGATCTCGGTCATGACAGCCATGTCGGCAATGGCCGTCGCCGCACGGCCGGAGGTGACCTCGCGAATCATCACCGTCAGACAGCCCGAGGCCACGGGTTTGGGCATGGGGATCCAGAACGGCTGCTGAAATCGTCTGACGCCGCCATCCGAATCCTCGACCAGATCGACGTCGAGGCTGTGTCCCGCGTCGCGACCGAAGAGCAACGTGAGACGGCGGGGACGGGCTGCGCTCGTGTAAGTCTGCGCGCTCCGCGTATCGCCGGGCAGGATCTTGAGGCCGGTGATGGCAAATCCCGCGCTGGAGCGCGCGGTGAAGAACTCGCCCCGGCCGTCGCGGGTATCTGCGGTCCAGACCGTGGAAGGATCGTCGTCATTGACCGCCACAGGCGCAGAAAGCCTACGAACATCGCCCTGTGCCCCAGCCGAACTGGAAGCCGCGTGAAAGTGAAAGCCGCCGAAGGGCTTGCCGGCTGGCATCTGCGCATCGCCTCGGTGGGCCTTGATGGTCGATGATGCGGCTGCTGGCAGGGCAGGGGGTTCGGGCCTGAAGCGACGGCTGGCGAAATCCCACGTCCGGCGGAACAACTGCACGGGCACCCCGTCGCAGCGGTGCATGCGGGCGGCGGTCTGGAACTCGCTGATGTCTTTCTCGGTCACGACGATCTGTTGTGCAGTCTCGCCGTCGACGTCGCGCGCGCCAGCCTGGTCCCACCAGATGACGTTCTTGGAGGGCAACTCGGCGATCCAGACTTCCTCGCGCTTGGGGCCTTCGCCCAGGATGGGCACGCGCACCTCGACAACGCGGTGACCAGATACAGAGACAAGCTGGACGACGGGTAGGCCGCGCTCTTCCTTCTGCGTCTTGGGGGCAAAGCTCGCCACCATCTTGCCGCCATCGCGGATCTCGATGGCGCCAGAAGCATCGGTGGCCGCTTCCCAGGCGATGGCCGGGCAGGGCAGCGCGAGCAGGACAGAAGTGGCGGTCAGGACGAGGAAGGAGAATTGGCGAAGCGAAAGCACGATGCCAGTTCGATAGCGCCTGGTCTCGCGCCGGTCAAGCGACGCAAACGTGGGCCACAGATTTCGGTCCGCCGGCCGATCGCTTCGCGCTATAGCCCATCAAGCGCATCGTTCGAGGTTTTCGTCTTGGCTTTCAGGGTGCGGTCCTGTTCTTGTGCCGACTCCGCCGCAGCCACGCGTTCCCGCCAGGTCTTGGCAGCCGGGTTGGAGGGAGCCTGGGCAAGGAGGGCGCGGAAGGCGGCGGCAGCCTCGGCCCACTTCTTTTCAGCAAAGAGCTTCTCAGCCTTGCGGACACGCTCCTCGAAAGAGATGGTCTCCTTGCTTGCATGGACTTTTTTCTTGTCTGCGGGCGTCTCCGCTTGCGCGGCAGAGCCGGCGGAAGCCGCGCGAACCGGCGCCAGGGTCTTGGCTGGCGTTGCGGAGCGAGTCGACTCTTTCGCGACAGAGTTGCCGGCTCGGTCCTCAAGGTCCGCGATAGCGGCCGCCTTCTCAACCGGCGCTGGCTTGGTAGCGGCGGGCGCTTCCGCAGCAGCGACCGGCGTGGGTGCCGCGGCCAGAGGCGCTTCCGCAGCGCGGGGCGGTGGTGGCTGAGCCCAGCGACCTGACGAACCTGCGCCTTCGGCGACTGGTGTCTTTCGTCCCTGTGGCAGAGGCCGCAGCGGTTCATCGAGACTCGCTTCATCCTTGTCGGAGCGCAGCGCGGGCGCCGACTCGGGCTTGGCGATGGCATCCGCAGCGGCTCTCGAAGGCGTGCTGGCCTTGCCACCGCCTTTGCTCGCGGTGGCCTCGCCGACCGGAGTGCGCGGCTGGGCTTCCCATTGAACGCCCGCAAGGAGATCGTTGGAAGGTTGCCGTCTTGACGTAGCTGGGCTGCTGCGAGTGGGAGGCGCGGTGCGAAGCTTATCAGCGGTAGAGGCGCGCTTCGACTCGGCTTGAGACTCGCGTTCCATTCCGGCGGTCGGTCTTTTGGTCAGCCCGGCCAGTCCTTGTTCTGCGGGTGCCGTCGCCGTCGGCGCGCCCTCCGCCTCAGGCTGCGGCCGGGCTTGCCTCGACTCTTTGGGCTCGGCCGTCGGTGGCGTGAACGCTTCAGTCACAGCAGGCTTCGGCTCGGGAATCACCTGCGGGTTCTTGATGACCTTGACCAGAAATACCGCGGTGGCCACGCCGGCTGCGCCCAGGGCGGGAACCAGCCAGGGCGTCTTCCACAGACGCGCGAAAAAGCCTTCGGCTTGAGGCGCGCGCGATGTCCGTGGTTTTAGCCGCTCGGCTGCTTTGGCGTTGACGGCCGCCCGGGCGGCCTCCAGTACTCGCGCTCGCACACGCGCGGGCGGGTCTTCAGCCAGCGGACCGCGCAGGGCTGCCCGCGCGTGTCCCAGGGTCGAGGACATGGCCTTCACCTCGGCGCTGCACGAGGCGCAGCCATCGACATGCGCGAGAAATTCGCGGCGCTGTTCTGCGGGCATCTCCTCGTAGAGGGAATCGACCAGGAGAGAGAAGATTTCGCTGCACTTCATGGCGTCCCCTCGGCGGAAGCGGAGCCCGCACCGGTGGCCTCGTGCAACTCGCCCAGCATGGACCGGAGTCGTTGCAGGGCATAGCGCATGCGGCTCTTAACCGTGGGCTCGCTGGCCCCCACTTGGGCCGCGATCTCCGCAAACGACATGTCCATCACCTCCCGCATCAGGAAGACCTCGCGCTGGTCCACCGGCAATTCGTCCACCGCGCGGTCGACCAGCGACGCGATCTCGTGGCCCATCGCCTCGGTCTCCGCATTGCCCGAAAGCGCGGCGATTCGGTCAATCCGTCGCAAGCCCGAGTCTCCTTCGCCAGCCTTGGCTTGGTCGAGCGATTCGGCCTGGCGGAACTCGGCCCGCCGGGCCTGGTCCGTGCACAGGTTACGCGCGATGGTGAAGAGCCAGGTGGAAACCTTGGCCGAGGGTTGCCATTGCGCTGCGCTTTTCACCACGCGCAAGAAGACCTCTTGCAGCAGATCCTCGGCAGTCGCTTTGTCCCTGACGAAACGCCGCAGGAAATTCCACAAGCGCTTCTCATGGCGTTCAAGCAGCTCGCTGAACGCGGCAACATCGCCCTTCTGGTAGGCAGCCATGAGAGCCTCATCGGTCATGGGCAAGGCGGCAGTCTACAGGTGACTGCCGCCTGCCCCAAGCCCATCGCTCAGAACTGCTGCCAGCCCGACGGGGGCCGGGCATAGCGGGTGTGCGACACGGGGAACGGGTCGGCCGTGCGCCGCAAGTTGGCATCGTCCGAACAGCACCAGGGGCCGTCCACATCGATGCCCATGGCAATCAGTCCCGCTCGGTCGTTGTAGCGCAGGCCCAGCACCGCGGCCGGCTCGCTGGGATTGGCGCGAACGAACTCGACCTCGCGAATGTGCGACGAAACTGCCTCGCCGAATTCGGTGCCCAGGCCAGGGCGTGACCGGCGCGGGGCGTACAACTCGCCAGCCGCGCTCCGGCCCTTTGCCTCTGACTGTGCCTCGTCCGCGAGCGGAGCCGACGCGGGAGCGCTGGCGCGCGGAGCCGCACCCGAGCCGAGAGAGTCCTTTTCGGCACGGTTGCTGTCGTAGCCGTCGAGGCGACCTTGATAGTCGTCGCGATACGGGAGCACAGGATAATAGGGATGCGGCGGCGGTCGGTAAACGCGTTCCGGGAAGATGGCCACGCCGATGACGCCCACGTTGCGCGCGCTGCCCATGCGAGCTGCGTATGAATCGGCCACCGACGAGAACCTGAAGGCCGCGGCTTGCTGCTGCGAGAGGCGCCAGCCATCGATTTCGACCTGACCCCAGGCGGGGACCAAGTAGCCGCTCTTTCGGGCAAAGTCGCCCGGCTTGCCGTCGATGACGTCGCGGCCGTCGACAGAAACCACCGCCTCCACGCGGCGGCTCGTGTGGTTGCTCACGCGGATGGTGTAGCGATCGCCCAGGTGGCCGAGCACGAAGGTTTCGCCGTCGTGCCAGAAGGACTGCGCGGGCGTGCCGTCCAGCAAGACTTCAACCTGATACCCGCCAGCCTGAGGCCGTAGCGGTCGGCTTTCCGCGTTGCGTGCCGGAGCCGCGCAGGCAACAAACCCGGCTAGGGCAAAGGCGATGCGACTGACGCGAACAGGACTGGAAGCGTTTCTCGAGTTATTTTTCATGGCAACCCTCCTGCCGTGTTGAACGCAGGAGCAACCAAAAGGATCTGTCGCGTGGGGAGCCCGCCGGCTTTGCCCCCTACGGGGACTTCGGGACGGCCCGCCACCCTGCCGGCGGCGCACCATCGCGGGAGGGGTTGGCGAGGCCGAGCGCGAGGGCGCGAGTGCAGCGAGCGGGAGTGGTGGGGAAGGTGCGGGTCCCGAAGTCTCCGAAGGGGGAAGCGAGCGGGGAGGAGGTGGCAGGTGGGCGGCCGAAGGGCGAAGCGAACCCTTTGAGGGTTCCCATGTCAATTAGAACCCGCGGGTGCGGGCCAGCGTGACGAGGTACAGCGCCAGATCTACGGGGTCAGACGACGTGATCGGCAGGCCGGTCACGAACCCTGGCTTCGCCACGCGGTCGTCGACCGGCGAATGGGGCGCCAGGACGCGCAAGTCAGTTAGGGTTCGTTCCAGGTTCGCGTGGCTTGCCGGCTGCTTGGCAGCCCCCAAGAAGCGATAGTCTACCCTTCGTTCGTAGATTATCGCGTCTGGCTGCCCGTCGTTCCGCTGGACCAGGACGAAGGCCTCGCGGGTTTCTTCGGTCTTAACCGACTGCTTCTTGACCTTTGTGGTCAACATGAGGCCACCGCTGAGAACGGCTTTGCCCACATCCAGACGGCGCTCGCTGGTCGTGACCGTTTCGCTGGTCGTCACCACACGGACGCCACGCTGAATCAGCGAGACGGTGGCCCCCGCGCACGGGTGGCGGTTGCCTTGTGCGTCCAGAAACGCCACCACACCGGACTCGAATGCGATGCCCCGAACCAGCAAGCGGTCGTCGTCGTCTGGAGCGGCGGCCGGGTCGCACGAGAACGCCGCAAACCCCAGGGACTCGAATTCGTCCACCAGGGCTCCGATTTGCTCGACCGGGACTGCCGCTAGCAGCACGCGCGGAAGCGTTCCGGCAAGACGTCGCGAGAAGTCAGCAGGCGGCAGGCCCGCGAGCTGCGCTCCTCGCGTCCGGGCCAGAGGATCGATTGGAGCGTTTGCGATGATGAGGAGCACAGTCAGCCGTCTTCAAGCCCGATGCACAGCGCATAGGGACGTTCGCCAACGGCCAATTCTATTCCGTCTTTTCTGGCCGCACTGAGAACTTCTTCTATTCTGGGTCAGGTTTCAACTTGGCCGGGGCCGACATCCGGGTGCGCGACGCTAACGGCGAAAAGTAGATGCCTGTCAACTCCAAGTCGTCCGGGGCGTGCAATAGTTGCCACGACGGTTCGACCAACCCGCGCGTCACCGCGCCGTAGGGCACAGTAGGCGACTGAAGCAGGTGTCACCGGACGACCAGGGGGCATTCTGATCCCACACCTGGCGTTTTCGTTGAAGCCGAGTCAGAGTGAGCCCGTCTATCAATAGAAAGGAGCGAATCAACTCATGCGTACAACAATCGCGCTCGTCGCAAGTGGTCTGCTTGTCCTGTGGGTCTCGGCCGCTGCCCTGGCTGGGGCGCCCGAGACCTTCGCCCAGAAATGTGCTGGTTGCCACGGCAAGGATGGCAAGGGGCAGACCACGATGGGCAAGAAGCTCAGTATCAAGGATTTGACCGACGCCAAGGTGCAGGCTGCGGCCAAGGACGCCGACTGGGACAAGGCGATCAGCGACGGCGTCAAGGATGCGGCAGGCAAGGTGGTCATGACCGGCTTCAAGGGCAAGGTCACGCCCGAGGACATCAAGGCGCTGGTGAAGCTCTGTCGCGACTTCAAGGGCAAGTAGCGATTCCCGTGGGGGCCCGCCGGCCGTGCCGGCGGCCTGCCATTTCAAACAGTCCGCGAAAAGACCGGCCGGCCAAGTTGCTGGCGCGGGGTCAGATACGCATCGAAGCACATGGCCAAATTGCGCACGAAGATCTGGCCCAGCCCGACGGCGTGAACCCCTTGCTCGTCGATGCGGCACATGCCGTCCTTTTCAAAGGGGGCAAGCTTGGCCAGGGTTTCACGGAAGTAGCTGGCAAACGCGATGCCGTACCTCGCCTCCAGCGTCGCGCGGCTGATGGTGAAGTTGCACATCAGTGACAGGATGGCGTCGCGGCGGATTTCGTCGTCGCGAGAGCGCGCGTAGCCCCGTTGCACGGGCAGGCGGCCGTTGTCGAGCAGGCGGTAGTAGCGCGCCAGCCTCTTTTCGTTCTGCACCAGAGCCCCGCGCACGTCTCCGATGGCTGACACGCCGAAGCCGAGCGTGTCGTCGCCCGGGTTGACGGTGTAGCCCATGAAGTTGCGCGACAGGAGGCCCTGGCGTTGGGCCACCGCCAGCTCATCCGAGGGCAGGGCAAAATGGTCCATGCCGATAGCCTGATAGCCGGCGGCGAGGAACGCCTCGCGCGCCATGGCCAGCAGTCGAAACTTGGTGTCTCGGTCAGGAACCGCTTGCACGTCAATCAGCTTCTGATTGCTGCGTACCATAGGCAGGTAGGCGAAGGAGTAGACTGCCACGCGATCGGGACGCAGAGCCACGGTCTGGGCCAGGGTGTTGGCGAACGACTCGGGCTGCTGGGCGGGCAGGCCGTAAATCAGATCGAAATTGATGCCGCCAAAGCCGTGCTGGCGAGCATGCGCGACCAGGTTCGTGGTCTGCTCGCGCGTCTGCCGGCGGCCGATGGCCTGTTGCACCTCGGGTGAGAAGTCCTGCACGCCCATGGAGATGCGGTTGAAACCGAGGCGCGCCAGCATTTCGAGATGGGCTTCGTCTGTCACGCGCGGGTCCACCTCGACGGCCAACTCGGCGTGGGGCAGGAATTCGAAGTGGCGGGCAAAACCGAGCACCAGGCGTTCTAGCTGCGTCGGCGAAAAGTACGTGGGCGTGCCGCCACCCAGATGAAACTGCGCGATCTTGCGCCGATGGGGCAAACGCGCGGCCACCAATTCGATTTCTCGCAGCAGGTGCTCCAGGTACGGCCCGGCCACTTCCTTGCGAGTGGTGGCAAAGGAATGGCAACCGCAGAAGGTGCAGCGTCGTTCGCAGAAGGGCAGGTGGGTGTAGACGGACAGCGGCGCCTCGCCGCAAGCGTCGGCGCGTCCCAGGGCGCGCAGGTAGTCGGGCTCCTGGAAGTCCTCGCGGAATTCCACCGCGGTCGGGTAAGACGTGTAGCGAGGCCCGGCGCTGTCGTAGCGGGCCAGAAGCTCGGGCCCTATGGAACGCAGATCGTTCATGCTTCGCCCGCTGGAGAAAAGCGGTAGCCGAGGCCGCGCACGGTGTGCAGATAGCGCGGGCGTTCCGGATCGGGTTCGATCAGCTTGCGCAGACGCAGCACCATGTGCTCGACGGCGCGCGTGGACGGCGAAACCTCGTAGCCCCACACGCGCTCCAGAATCTCCTCGCGCGAGACCACCTGGTCAGCGTGTTCCACCAGCAGGCGAAGGATCAAGGCTTCCTTTTCTGCCAGGCTGCTGCGCTCGCCATCGGGATCGATGACTTCTCCCTTGCCGAAGTCGACCGTGACGTTACCGATGCGCGCGGTCTTGAGCGTCTGTTCATACCAGCCTTGGCGGCGCAACATGCCGCGCACCCGCAAGAGCAGTTCGCGCAGGTTGAATGGCTTTCCCAAATAGTCGTCGCCGCCCAACTCGAGGCCGTACACGCGATCGTCGTCCGAGGTCTTGGCCGTGAGAAACAGGATAGGCAGACGACCGCCCTCATCGCGAATCGCCTTGCACACCGAGAACCCGTCGCGCTTGGGCAGCATGACGTCGAGGATTATGAGGTCGACGCCCCCCGACCGCCAGCGAGCCAACGCGCTTTCGCCGTCGCCCACGGCTTCCACGGCGTAGCCTTCCTGCTGCAGGTTTTCGCTGATGCCTTCAGCCAGGTGCCGCTCGTCCTCCACCACCAGGATGCGTGCGCTCATGCCGGCCCCCCACGGTCGAGCGGCAGGGTGACCCGGAAGCTGGTGCCTTTGCCCACGCCCGGGCTTTCGGCCGTGACGGTGCCTCCCAGGTGGCGCACAAGCTCGCGCACCAGGTAGAGTCCGAGGCCAGTGCCTTCAGTCTGGCGCACCATCTCTTCGCCCACGCGATAGAATTTCTGGAAGATCTTCTCGCGCTCCTCTGCCGCCAGGCCGATGCCCTGGTCACGAATTTCGATGGCGGCCCAGTCGCCCTGTCGCGCGACGATCAACTGTACCGGCTGGTCAGCGCCGCCGTACTTTGCGGCGTTGTCCAGCAGGTTGCGCAGCACAGTCTTGAGCACGCCTAGGTCATAGCGCGCGTGCAAGGGCTCGGCAGGCAAAGCGACTTCGAGGTTGAGACGGCGTTGCGACGGATCCCTAGCAAGCGCTGCCACCACATCCGCCACGTCGCGGCTCACATCGCCGCGATCCACGTGCACCACGAATCGGCCACTGTCAAGTCGGGCCACCGCGAGGATGTTGTTGACCAGGCCATCCAAACGATCGACGTCACTGCGCATGTTGGCGAGGAAGCGGGCGCGCTTGTCCGGCGGCGGATCGCGCAGTTCCAGGGTTTCGATGAAGAGGCGGATGGAGGCCAGCGGGGACTTCAGTTCGTGTGTCACCGCGGATAGGAAGTTGGCCTGCTGGCGCATCAGCGCCATCTCACGCCGCACGGAACGCAGGATGAGCACCGTTCCCGCCACCAGAATGCAGAGGAAGGTGGTGCCCTCGGCCGCGAACATGCGGATGCTGGACCGTCGCTGAGCTTGCAGACGATCGAGTCGACCCGGTCGAATTGTGACCCCGTAGCCAGGGTAGCCAGGCACCAGTTCCTGGCCGGGGCGCACGCCGGGCTGCCAGTCGAGATGGGGATAGGCGAGCTGGAGAAATTCGGCCGGTCCCAGCGCGTGAGGTCGCGCCAAGCCCAGCAGCGCCCGTTCTGCGGACTGGCGATCGGCCTGCAGGTGCTCGGCCGTGGCGCGAATCTCCTGGGCGGAGTAGCGTAGATGGAACAGGACCCACCACGCGAGCAACGCCATGGTGAACGCCACGATGGCGAGCACGCCCACCACGAGCAGGCGGGATCGGGACTGCATCAACCCCGTGCACCGGAGAGAGGGCAACGTCATGATGGGGCAATACTACTGCCCGCGGCGGTCGTCACGCACGCCTTGCAGGAACGCCTCTACCGCCTCCATGCCGTGGTCCTGTGCCAGACGCTTGAGACCGACGGTGGGCAGGTGCAGAAGCTGGTTCACCATCTGCTGCCCAAAGCGTCGGATGTGGTCGCGATGGGCTTCGTCCAGCTGGGCGAGGCCGTTGCTGAAGAGCTGCCTGAGCAGTTCGTCGGCCGCGGCCTGGCCCTGGCCACGCAAGTCGCGCACGATGGGACTGAGGTCGCGCTCGACCACCCGCCGGCGCAGCGCCTCCAGGGCTTCGTCGATGACGACACGAGCCTCAGCGATTTCGGCCTCGCGTGCCCGCCGGTTGCGCTCGGCCTCGCCTTTCAGGTGGTCGATGTCAAAAAGCTGGGCTCCGGCGGCAGCAGCGGCTTCGCCGTCGGTGTCGCGTGGCACGGCCAGGTCGATCACCAGGGGCGGCGCGCCCAGCAGGGATGCAAAGAAGGCGCGTCCCAGCAAAGGCTCGCGCGCTGACGTGGCCGTCACGATGATATCCACATGCCCGGGCGCTGCCAGAAAAGCCTCCAGAGCCAAGGCTCGGCCACCACAGGCGGTCGCCAGATCGGCGACCTTGCTCACGGTTCGATTCACGAACAAGAGGTTGCAGCCCGGCCGGCCGCGCAGATGCTCGCCACACTGGCGGGTCATCTCTCCGGCGCCGATGAGCGCCACCGTGGCGGGCAGTTTGGTCCGCGCGTCGATGAGGTCGAAAGCCAGCGACACCATGGATACCGGCCGAGCCCCGAGCGCGGTCTTGCTGCGCACGCGCTTGGCTGCCTGGAAAGCCTCCTCGAACACGAGTTGCAGGTGCGGGCCGGCCAGCCCCAGGCGTTGCGCCGCGTGCAGCGCCTCCTTGACCTGACCGAGAATCTGCGCGTCGCCGGGGTTGAGCGAGTCGAGACCCGCGGCCACACAGAACAGGTGCTCGGCCGCTCCGTCCTTCTCGTAGGCGTGCAGGGCTTGGGCCGCAGCGCGTGTGGTTGGTCCGGCAGTACTTCCGGTCCGGCCACGGGTGGCGAAGAATTCGTGGATCCGCCTGCGATACTCGGAAACCGGCGTACCCCGCCGGCACAGGAAGATCACCTCGACTCGATTGCAGGTGGCCAGATACACGCTCTCCAAGAAGTCACACGCCTGGTGAAGTGCCTTGGTCTGGGCCTCGCTCTCGTCGGGACCGAAAGTGTATTTCGCCAGTCCTTCCTGCTGGCCTCGGCGCACGGTCAGACCGACCATGCCGAGATACCTCACGGCTTGGCCTCCGTGGGCGCAGGTGCCGGAGCTGCGGGTGGCGGCAGGGCAAGCTGGCCGAGGTCAGGCTCCTTGGGATTTCCGTCCACCAGAATGGCGTGGCAGGCGTCGCAATCATTGGGGATCACCTGATCGCCCTTGGATGCTTTCATGTTGCCGTCATGGCAGCGGAAGCAGCCGGGCGAGTCATCATGGCCAATGTTGGTTGGGTGGGTCTTGGAGTTGGTGTTCATCTCCGGGAACACCGTGCGATCGTACACTCCGGCTGCCTCGTCCGCCGCGCGCGAAACCAGCTTGCCCTCGCGCCCCGAAAATTCGGGGTACGATTTGCCATAGAAGTCCATCAGGCTCCGGCGGACTGCGGCCATGCCGTCATCGTGGGTGGCGTAGGTCGCTGAAACCGCCTTGACCGCCTCCCGCTTGAAGAACGGCAGGGATCGCAGGTCCGCTTGCCTCTGTAGGACGCTATCAATGGCTTTGGCCGGGCTCTCGAACAGATGGGTGGGCCGATTGTGGCAGTCGATGCAGTCCATGACCCGTGCTGCTCTTTGGATGTCGTCCGCGGCCGGCAGTTTCGCGCCCTCGCGTGTGAACTCGGTCCGCTTGCCGTCGGGTGTGGTCAGTTCGACCCAGGCGATCTCTTGCCGGCGCTGGTCGGTGGCCAGGTAGCGAATGCGGTTGTCAGCGTAGATGTGCCACCAGTGGATTCCGCCGTGAGGCTGGCCGGCACCAACCGCGCCGCCGCCGGTCCTGAGCAAGAGCGCCGTGAAACTCGGGCTGTTCTTTTCGTCCTCGGCGAAACGGCCGATGACCCGCAGCTTGTCGCCGTAGTGCTTGGCCGGCCAGTGGCAGCTTTCGCAAGTGTCGCGTGCCGGCCGCAGCGTGTGCACGGGCGAGGGAATCGGGTGGGCATAGGTCCCGGTCATCACCTTCCAGACCTGGCGCAGACCATCGAATTTGGAACGGACCGCCCAGGAGGCGCCCGGTCCGATGTGGCACTGAACGCACTTGACGCGCGAGTGGGGCGAGTTCTGGTAGGCCGTGTATTCCGGCCGCATGACCTTGTGGCACACGGTCCCGCAGAACTTGGGCGTGTCCATGAAGTTCAGCCCCACCACCGAGCTGGTCGCCAGCACGACAACGTTGATCACGGTTAGCCCGGCAATGATCAGTGCCACACGGCGCAGATGTGGATCATTGAAATCGAGGTTTGGGTAGGTCGCGATGGTGTCGGCCGACTGACCACTGCGCATCAGCGCCCGTCGCCGCCGCAAGATCCCCAATGGCATGAGCAGGAGCCCGCCCACGAAAACCACAGGCAAAAAGGCCGAACCGAACACCCCGGTGTACGGGTTGTCGACCTGGCCCGCCACCTCGAGCGCGAGAAAGATGACCAGGGTAAGACCTGACAGCGTGGTCAGCCCGAAACCGAGGACGGTGAGCGGATTTCGCGCGTAGTTGGCGAGCCGGGCGATGGTGGGAGAAAGTGACTTGGGCAGTACCGGCATGGCGTCTTCGTATATCCCCGATGGACCGTGTCGACGTAGCTCTTTGAAATGAGCCTGCGATGCCTATTGCAAGGCAGCACTTGAGCAAACCACGATTCCCCAAGTTTGTAACGTTGCGAAGAGCAAAATCCACGTAAATCGGTAGAGGTGCTGGGCTTGTCTATAGCATCATCGCGTCGAAAAATTGGATGACTGGATAACCGGAGCCGTGTCGGCGGTACCGGCGACGGCGATCGTGCGGGAGCGCGAAAACCTTGAAGGCAACCCCAGCGCGAGGGGTTACGGCTCCCAGCCGTTCGGCAGGCACCAGATAGGCGGCGGCTACTGCAGGTTTTCGCTACTGGCAGGTCGTGCCCCCGCCAAAGCCTGCTGTGCAACGAAGACCAGCGTTACAAATCTGAAGCGGACAGCACGGATCGCCCGAGGCTCCGCAGGACTGGCATGTGTAGGTCGCCCCGGCGCCGCCCCCGCCGCCGCTCTGCTGGCAGATCAGATTCATGGCGGAACATGTGCGGGCCGTGGCTGCCCCCGTTCCGCAGCAAGGTTCGTCAAGGCCGCCACAGGTCTGGCAAGTTTCTCCGCCGGCGCTTGCTGCACATCCCAGGCCACCCGCTGTACAGACCGGGTTGAGACCCTGGCCGTTATCGCAACACGGATCGCCGAGCGCACCGCACGCGACGCCGTTGAACACACAAGCGCCGGCGGAACAGGTGCCGCCTCCAAGACCGGCTGGGCATGCGGCATTTGCGCCAATACAGGTGTTGGTCCTAGTGTTGCAGCATCCACCGTCTGAGCAAGAGTTGTCCATGCAGCAGGCGCCTCCAGCCTGACCGCAGGCAGTGCAGGTTGTTTGTCCTGCGCCGGTCATCGTGCACCTGGTCTGGGGGTCGTTGCATACAGTTCCGTCGCAGCAGGGCAGGCTGAGCTGGCCGCAAGTGACGGGGCTATCGACGCCGACATCTGGAGACGTGTCCGGGCGAACATCCGGGGGCGGTGGTGGAGCCTCCATGCCGCCATCCTGGATGGTCGTGGTTCCGCCGCTTGCGGCCGTTGTGCCACCAGTTGCTGCCGTGTTTCCGCCGGTTGCGGCGGTCGTTCCACCAGTTGCAGCCGTGTTTCCGCCTGTCGCGGCTGTGTTTCCGCCGGTTGCGGCTGTGGTTCCACCAGTTGCAGCCGTCGTTCCACCGATCGCGGCCGTGGTTCCGCCGGTTGCGGCTGTGGTTCCACCAGTTGCAGCCGTCGTTCCACCGATCGCGGCCGTGTTTCCGCCGGTTGCGGCCGTGGTCCCGCCTGTCGCGGCGGTCGTTCCACCAGTTGCAGCCGTGGTCCCACCGATCGCGGGTGTCGTCCCGCCGGTCGCAGTGGTGACTCCTCCGGCCGCTGTCGTGGTTCCACCTGCCACAGTCCTCGTCCCGCCTGTTGCGGCGGTAGCTCCACCGGTCGTGCCCGTGTTTCCACCGATCGCGGTGCGGGGTCCATCGGTCACAGAGCCAGGAGCATCTCGGCCCGCGTCGCCGCTGTAGAGCGTTCCGCTCGCATCGATCTTGCACCCCAGAACGCCGATCGCCAGCCAGGCAGCACATCCCGCCGAACTCCGTCGTGTGAGAGAAAGCGAAGCGAGCTGATGCACTGACATTGGTTGGCCTCCGATGGTTTTGCTGGTCGTCGATTCTTCGCTGAAGCCCCCCATAGAAATTAGTGTCGTCGAGAGCGCACTGGCTTCAACCATTCTGCCTTGCATGCGCAGGCACATAGTGGGCTCTTGTCTCACACGGGGATGAATCTGCCGGCGTCCCGACTCGCACCTTCTTCCTATGTTCGTCAGGTTTGCACGGCGGACTAAGCGACGACCTCTCTGCGTCTGCGCGCGTCGTAGGTCGGGCAGCTCGGGGTCGGGCAGATCGTCCAGGCTGCGCGCAGTCACCAGCGGTGCATCGAGATCGCGCCCGGTCAGTCGATTGAGCGCAATGAGCGCCTGTCGCTGCTCAGCCGTCAGGCTGGCGTGCTGCTGGCGCAAGCGGCTTCCTTCGAGCTGTGACGATCAGCCTCACAGGCTGGCCAGCCTTCACCTTGACCTGGGCCGGGATAAAGCCTTCGCCAGTAACTGAGATCTCGATCACCTGGGCGGCGCTCTTGGCAGGTGTGGCCTTGGCCAGCGTGACGGAGGCAGAGAATGTGATGACCAAGGCGCCAATGACGGAAAACAGAGTGCTCTTCATCGCGGGTGCTCCTTCTTGAGATTCACAGTGAGCAACTGCCGTGCCGACGCCAGGCGCGGCGCCGATCCGCATGTTTCCAATGAGATAGCGGGGAAGCCGAGCCGCACTAACCGACCGCGAGGATTGTAGCGTAACGAGGGAAGTTACGATCAGTCGACGCCTCGACTCTGCTCGGGCAACTCCCGACGGGGGAAAGTGCATTCAGCGGCCCTGGTGTGAATTGACCGTTTCGGCTACACTGTAACCGCGAATGTCACCGTCGGTTCTCAACCTTCTTGGCGCCCGTTCCGGAACCGCACGCCGGTTGGCGCTGGCGTTTGCGGCACTCGTCGCCCTGTTCGCCGTTGCCACGGCGATCGCGTTGCTCGGCTTCGCTCAGGTCAACCGCGGCCTGGCCCGGACGCGCGCACGCGTGGATAGCATGCGTTTGGCGTTGGACTTGGCCAGTGCCGTGCGCGACCAGTACGCGCACCAAGCCCACACCATCATCATCGGCAACGACAGCCATCTCGGTTTTTACGCCGAAGCCAAGGCTCGGGTTCTCACCCTGATCGAGGATTTGCGCCAGCGCGCGCAACGCCCCGACGAACGCGCTTGGGTCGACGACATCGAGGCAAGCGCTGCTGAACTGGACAGCGTCTTCAGCCGCCAGATCGTGCCGGCTGTTCTGTCCGGCCGGATCGCGGACGCGCACGTCGAGCACGCGCGCGCCCTGGCCGCGGTCAGTCGCATTCAGGAGCGGACCGATCTCCTCGCCAAGCGCTTCGAAGATGCCATCGGGGAGCTGCAGTCATTCGCGCAGGCGACGCGCGACCGGACCGTGGCCTGGAGCGTGTTCTTCCTGGTGCTGGCGCCCCTTCTCGCCGGCGGTGTGGCCGTCTATTTGGGCCGCAAGGTGGCGCGGCCGGTGGCGCTTCTGCACACGGGCGCAGAACGGCTGGCAGCCGGTGATCTCGAAACGCGCATTGCGATTGGCGGCGACGACGAGTTCGGCGATCTGGCGCGCCAGTTCAACACCATGGTCGCGTCGATCAAAGAACAGCAGCACCGCCTTTTGCAGGCCGAACGCCTGGCCGGCGTGGGTCGCCTGGCCGCCGGTGTGGCGCACGAGATCAACAACCCGCTGGGCGTGATCCTGGGGTACACGCGCTTGCTGCGCAAGAAGGCAGCCGGGCCGCTTGCCGACGATCTGTCAATAGTCGAGGAAGAGGTTCTGCGCTGTCAGGAGATCGTGGAAGGACTCCTCGATTTCTCCCGGCCCATCGAGGTCGGTACGCAGCCTGTCGACCTGCGTGCTCTGTGCGACGATGTGGTGGCACGGCTTGCGGAATCTCAGTCCGCGCCGGGCGTGGAGGTGACGGTCACAGGGCAGGGCGGCGTCGCGGGCACAGCGTCCAAGTTGCGTCAGGTGCTGTTCAACCTCATCAAGAACGCTGTCGAGGCGGTTGCGCCTTCGGGACGAGTAGACATCGTCGTGGCGGAGAGCAACGAGGATTCGCAGGTGACGGTTCGTGATTCAGGTTCCGGCCTCGACACCGAGGCGCGCGACCGCCTGTTTGAACCCTTCTTCACCAACAAGCCGCGCGGGACAGGCCTCGGCCTGGCGGTATCGCAAGCCATCGCAAGCGCCCACGGCGGCGAAATTGTCGCTGAGCCGGCTGGACCGGGCGGCGCCTGCCTTACGTTGCGCCTGCCGCGCCCCAAAGGAGGAACGACATGAACCGGGCATCCGTGCTGGTGGTGGATGACAAGGAAAACATGCTCAAGCTGTTCGCCAAGATTCTGGGCGAGCAGCACAACCTCACCACAGCCAGCGATGGCGGCAAGGCGTTGGCGCTGATCGCGGAACACGAGTTCGACGTGGTGGTGACCGATCTCAAGATGCCGGGTGCCAGCGGCTTCACCGTGCTGGAATCGGTCAAGGCGCGCTGGCCCGAGACGGAGGTGATCCTGATGACCGCCTACGGCTCGGTGCCCGACGCGGTCGAGGCCATGAAGCAGGGGGCGTACGACTACATCCAGAAGCCCTTTGATCCCGACGCTGCTGCGCTGGTTGTGGCGCGCGCCCTGGAGCGCCGGAGTCTGCGCGCGCAAACCATGAGTCTGCGCAAGGAGCTGGAAGGTGTGAACTCGTTCCACAACATGATTGGCAAGAGTCCGCCCATGCGCGAGGTGTACGGCCTGCTGGAACGGGCGGCGGGTCTCGATACCACCGTGCTGCTCACCGGGGAGACCGGCACCGGCAAGGAGCTGGCGGCGCGCGCGGTGCACTACCACAGCGAGCGCAAACACGATCGTTTCGTGCCGGTGAACTGCGGCGCGCTTCCAGGCGAATTGGTGGAAAGCGAACTTTTCGGACACGCCAAGGGCGCCTTCACCGGCGCGGCCGCCAGCAAGCCGGGCCTGTTCGAGGAGGCTAGCCGCGGCACGCTGTTTCTCGACGAGGTGGGGGAACTGCCACTGCCCATGCAGGTGAAACTCAATCGGGCTCTCCAGGACAAGGAAATCCGTCGCGTGGGTGAGAACACGCCGTTCTCGGTCGACGTGCGAATCATCGCCGCCACCCACCGGGACCTCAAGGTCGAGGTGCAGGCGGGGCGGTTTCGCGAGGATCTCTTCTACCGCTTGCACGTCTTTCCCATCCGCATGCCGGCCTTGCGCGAACGGCGCGAAGACATCCCGGCGCTGGCGGCTCACTTCCTCGCCCAGCACGTCCGTACCTCGAAGCGCGAAATCGCGGGGATCGGCAACGCGGCCATTCGGGCGCTGGTGGCCTACAACTGGCCGGGCAACGTGCGCGAGTTGCAAAATGCCATCGAACGCGCGGTGGCCATAGCAGCCGGCAAGGAACTCGACATACGTGATCTGCCCGCCGAGTTGCGAGGGGCGCAGGTGGGGGCGCTTCCCGCCGAGGTGCTGGTGAGGATGCCCTACCGCGAAGCCATGGAAACCGCGCGTGACCGCATTTCGCGCGAGTATCTCGCGGTTCTCATGCGCGAGTTCGACGGCAACGTGACCCGCGCCGCGGAACGGGCCGGCATCGAGCGCGAAAGTCTGCACCGCCTGCTCAAACGCTACGGCGTGCGCTCGGAGGACTACAAGAAAGCAGGGGAGGGAAGCGTGCGGGGCATCGATCGGGCGTGATCCGTCTGTCCTCCCGCTGACCTCTGCGGGCCCAGCGGTCAGCGGCTGTGTCGATGAGTGCGGATGCGCGTAGGTCTACCCAAGCAGAGCCAAACGCATTTCGTCGACGGTCGCGAACAGCATGTCCGGCGAATGGGCGCGCAGGGCATCCATGTCGGTGAAGCCCCACGCCACGGCGCCGCTCGCGATGCCGGCGTTGCGGGCTGCCTCGATGTCGCGAATCTCGTCGCCGATGAAGATGGCCTGGGCGGGGTGAATGCCCGTTTGGCGCAAGACCTTGCGCAACTTCGTGCGCTTGCCAAAGATGGAAACGCCTCCCTCGCAGGTCGCCACGAGTCCCATACTCTTCCTGCCGAGGACGCGACGAACATTTGAGCAGGAATTGGACGTCACCACCGCCAGGGTTGAGTCCGCCTGTGACAGCTGGCCGAACAGGTCGGCCACGCCCGGGAATGGAGCGATCGTCTTGATCTGCTTGGCCATCAATATTCGAAAACGGGCCGCGATGAAGGGCAGCTTCCATAGCGGCACATGGTGTAGTCTCAGCAGCGTCGCAGCATCGTGACGTCTGAGGGTGGCGACTTGGTCCCTGTCGATCCGATCGAACCCGAACTCGTCAGCCAGTCGGTCGGAAATGCCGATGAACCAGCCAAGACTATCAGCCAGCGTGCCGTCGAAATCGAAGATGATGAGTTTGAATCTCAAGGGACGCTCTCGGTCGGGGGCCAGACAAGCTAGATGACTGGAGTCAGAAGGGCAATCCAGAGTTCAGGCGTGGCCGAGTCACAGAAACTGACGCAGGCGATGGCCCACGTGAATCGAATTGTCGTATTGCTGCTGATACGATCACTCGGGGTTTTGCTGACACGCAGTGGTATAAGAAACAGAACTTGCGAATCAAGTTGAGTCACTTTCACCTATCGGAAAACTTGGATATACTCGCGAAGAAAATGTGCCACGAGGTCAGGACGGCGATCCTTTCGCGGTCGCGGAGCCATGTGCCCTTCTCGGTGGGCGAGGTCAGTTGATGAAACACAGTCTTGCCGCAGCAGGCGCTCTCGCGGTTTTGATCATTGGATGTACGAAGGCGCGGCCTCTGGTCGATGACCCCCGCGCCTGTCCCAATTGGGAGCATGACATCGGGCCGCTCTTCCGGGAGAAATGTGGCTCGTGTCATTCGCCTGGCGACGGGGGCCAGGCGCAGGGGAGCTACGACATCACGACGTACAATCTCGCGCTGGGCACCGGGACGCCTCCCGACGTGATCGCAGGCGACGCAAACTGCACGCTTCTGTCCGTGCTCAATCCGGCAACGGCGACCGGCGGCCCGCACGAGGGCATGTCCGATGTGTACGCCGAGACGAAGAAATGGGTGGTCGACTGCCGAGCTGGTTACCTGGATGAGGCGACCTCGGTGCACACCGCCGGAATTCTGGACCCGGCGCAACCTGACTATCACGGCACGATTCTGCTCAACTCCAACTTCAATTTCGGTCTCTGCCAGAAATGTCACGGCCAAGATTTTGCTGGTGGGGCGGCCGGGGTATCGTGTTTGCCGTGTCACCAGGGCTCGGTCGGTCTGCCGGCGGCGGACAATGTGATGATGAACCCCGATGGCACGCCGGGCTGTGCAGCCTGCCACGCCGCCACGCCAGCCTCGGGCAAGCATGGGATCCACGTTGACGGTGGCCTGCTGGCCAAGCAATTCGCTTGTTCGACGTGCCACCCCGACCGTCAGAGTGCCCAGGATCATGCCTTTGCGTCAGACGGGTCGCTGCGCACTGGCCCGGCACAGGTCTCGCTGACCGGCCTGGCCGCGTTGACGCCGGCCGATGGAACGCGCGCGGGGCCGCCAGCCTGGGATGCCAATCTGCAGACGTGCAGCAACGTCTACTGCCATGGCGCCACCTACGCCGACTCGGCGGCGGTGACCAATAGCCCAAACTGGGAGGCGGCGGCGCGGCCCACCGCCCAACCCTGCACCTTCTGTCACGGCCTTCCGCCCAACGGCGCGGGCGGCACCCGCTGTTCGACCTGCCATTACAGCGTCGTCGATGCACAGGCCAACCTCGTCAGCACGAGCTTGCACCTCGATGGCACAGTCGAGTTCGCAGATGTGAACACGCCCTGCAGCACCTGCCACGGATCGGTCAATTCCCCCGCGCCGCCCCCCGATCTGGAAGGAAATACCGATTCGTCAGCCGTTGGCGTGGGCCAGCACCAGCGGCATGTGGTCGCGCCCGTCCTCAATATCCGTGGCCCGATTCAGTGCTCGGAGTGCCATCAAGTGCCCGCCGATGCAAGCACCCCTGGCCACTACGGCACGGGTCACGCGCCCGGCTCGGTCGCCGCGGCCGCGGTCTTCCCCAACGTCGCCGGCTCGGGGACCTTGGCCCGGGCCCAGGGCGCATCGCCAGTTTGGAATTCCAGTTCGATGACTTGCACGGGTGCCTACTGTCATGGTGGTGGCGAGCCACTCAATACGGACACGACCCCGGGTATCGAACAGACGCCCAACTGGGTTTCACCGGGTAGCGGCGCGTGCGGCGCCACCTGCCACGGCACGCCACCGCAGTTTTTGGGGCATCCGACAGGAATAGCTCGAACCGGGTGCGTTGCCTGCCATGCGAAGACTGTCGATGCCAACGGGAACATCATCTTCACGGGCCCTGCCGGAGCCCAGACCACGACCCACATGAACGGAGTCTTCGATGACGACTAGCCCCATCGGAGCACGGGCGGTTGTTCTTTGCTTGGCTGTGCTGGTCGGGGCGACGGGATTGGCCCGGGCAGAGATCGTCACCGGCAGCGCGACGACGATCATCTCGGGCCAGCGCGATCCACGCGACGGCACGGTCCATACCGTGGTGCCCTTCCTTGAGCTGGTTTCCCTGCGCGCCTCGGAGATCCAGAACCCGCTGTTCGACGACACGGAGCTCGTGGTTTCGGGCTGGGGTGAGGCCGTGGCGGGCGATCCGCGCGACGGAAAGAACGCGCTCGGCGACGTGGACGTGGCATACCTACAAGGCTCGACCTGGCATCAGCGCGTGACCCTGCGGCTCGGCCGACAGTTCGTGTTTTCGGGGACCGCGGCCAACGTGCAACTGGATGGACTGGCCCCCGCGCTGCGCTTGGGGGCGGGCTTCGGCGTGTCAGGATTCGTCGGCGTCCCGGTGACTCCACGTTTCGGCTACAGCCGGGGCCAATTTGCAACCGGAGCCAGAGCGTTCTGGAGCCGTTCATACGAATCACAGGTAGGCGTGTCGATCTTGGAAATTCTCGGGACCGGCCAGCAGGTGTTCCGCCGGGATGCAGGAGTAGACGCCAACTATCGGCTTCTGGATTCGCTCGCGCTCAGTGGGCTGGCACGATGGAGCATCCCCGAGGCCCGGATGGCTGAGGCCGATGCGGCGGTCAACTGGCGGCCTTGTCGCTATGTCGACGTGACAACGGACTACCGGCGCACGGCCCCAGACCTTTTCTTGCCGCGCTATTCGCTGTTCGCGGTTTTTGCCCAGGAGACGCGTGACGAGTTTGGCGGCTTTGTTGCTCTGCGGCCGTGGCTTCGGCGCCTGGATTTGCAAGGCGACTTCCACGAAGTTCACGACGCCAGTGGATGGGGTTGGGATGCCGACGGAAAGGCCACTGTGCGTCTTGGCAGCGGCGGGGGAACCCGCGTCGGCGTGGAGAGTCGGCGGCTGAAGATCCCGGGCGGGGGCTATCTGATGGGCCGCGCTTTTGGCTGGCAAACCATCACCACGAAGATTCGCGTGGTTGCCGATTTCGATGCCTACGACCTGGATCAACCGCTGAACGGACAGGATCGTTCATATTTCGGATCAGGCAGTCTGGTGTATGACATGGCGCCGGCCTGGCGCGCGGTGCTTACCGGAATGGACAATGTGACCCCCTATGCGACTCATCAGATCCAGGGCCTGCTCAAGATCGTTTACGAAGGAGGTCGAGTGGTGAGGGAGGTCACGCCATGAGACGCCATCGCGGGGCGTGGGTCGCCGTAGCGGCGCTGGGCATCGCGGCGTGCGCGAGCATGCTGGGGGCCAGACGGGCCAAGCAGCCGGGCGAGGAGATTCGGCAGTCGCACGCAGCTCACAAGGATCTGCCGTGCGTGATGTGCCACGAGGACGTGCCCGAGGCCAAAACCGTCACCGACCACTTGCGGCCGCCCGAGGCCAAGTGCCTGGAGTGTCACGGCGAGAAGAAAGATCAGAAGGAATGTGGCTTCTGCCACACCGATCCGGCTCACCCCGCAGCCTACCCGCCCGAAACCCACGCCATCATCATCTCACACAAGGCCCACCTCAAGCTGGTCAACGACGATTGCACGGCTTGCCACGTGAAGCTGTCGGAGTTCACCCGGCCGGGGCCCACGTCGCCGACCATGAAGTCCTGCACCAAGTGCCACGAGCACAGGGTCGACTTCGACGAGGGCCGCTGCAGCAAGTGCCACACCGATCTCAAACGCTTCCCGCTCAAGCCAGTGGCCGAGTTTTCACATACCGGCGACTTCGTCCGGCAGCACGGCCTGGTCGCGCACTCGACCTCTGATGCGTGCGTGCAGTGCCACGACCAGAACTTCTGTGCCGACTGCCACGCGGGCACCGTAGCTACCCGCATTGAACTCAAGTTCAGCGAAAACGTGACCAGCGACTTCATCCACCGCGGCGACTATCTGACCCGCCATAGCATCGAAGCGCGCTCCGACCCGGTCTTGTGCCAGCGTTGTCACGGCACTGGCTTCTGCACGGCTTGCCACAACCAGGAAAACGTCGGACCCGGCGGCAGCAACCCGCGCAGCCCGCACCCCGCTGGCTGGGCCTTCCCTGGCCCCACGTCACACGCAGTGTCCGCCCGGCGCGACATCGTGAACTGTGCCTCGTGCCACGACCAGGGGCCGAATTCGAACTGCGTCGGGTGTCACCGCGTGGGCGGGATCGGCGGCAATCCACACCCGATCGAGTGGCAGCGGAAGCACAGCCTGCCCGAGGCGTACGGCACGGCGATGTGCAAGTACTGTCACCAGTAGTTCCAACGCGATCGGCTACTTCTCGACGACGATCAGCACTTCTTCCGCGTGCAGATTGTCGTCCGTGCCGAGCCTGCGGACCGTCCCATTTTCGTAGGCGTAGCCCGAAACCACCCGCACGCCCGAGTCGCGGGACCAGTCGAGCAAGTCCTGCAAGGTGAAGGGGTGGATGTTGGCGGTCTCGTACCATTGGTAGGGCAACCATTCGGTGACCGGCATGCGTCCACTCGCCACCAGATCGACCAGCACGCGCCAGTGGGCAAAGTTGGGAAACGAAACCATGCCCCGCCGGCCCACCCGCAGCATCTCAGCCAGCATCTCGCGCGGGTTGGCGAGCGTTTGCAATGTCTCTTCCAGAACCACCACGTCGAAGGCCTGGTCAGGAAAGCGGCGCAGTCCCTCGTCGAGATCGGCCTGCATGACCGGCACGCCACGCTCCACGCAGGAGAACACGGCCTCGGGATCGATCTCCAGCCCTTGGCCGCGGACGCCGAGATCGCGCATCAGCCGTTCGAGCAGCGCCCCGTTGCCGCAGCCCAGGTCCAGAACCCGCGCGCCCTTCGGGATCTCTCGCGCGATGATCTCGTCCTGCCAGCGGGTCGCGCTCGGCGGCCGCTCGGGCGCCTGCGGGCGCGCGGCCAGAAGCTTGGACAACTCGGCTGCCCGCCGGTCATAAAGACCTTGCGGCAGACGCTCCACGCTGCGGTCGGTGATCAGGTTGGGGTCGATGTGGGGAGGAGGCCTTTGCGTCATGTGACCCTCGAATCAGCGAGACAAGAAACCGCGCAGCAGGCGTCCGACCTTCTCAGTTTCGACCAAGAACGAATCGTGGCCGTAGTGCGACGGCACGTTGGCGTAAGTGACCGGCCGGTTAGCCTGGGTGAGGGCCAGGGCCAGCTCCTTGCAGCCCTCGGGAGGATAGAGCCAATCCGAGTCGAACGAGACAATGAGCATCTTGCAACGGATGCGCCGGCAGGCCTCGGTCAGGCTGCCTTCGCCCCACGCCGCCGCCGCGTCGTAGTAGTCCATGGCGCGCGTGATATAGAGGTAGCTGTTGGCGTCGAATCGTTCCACAAAGGCGCGACCCTGGTGGTCAAGGTAGCTCTCCACCGCGAACTCGATGCCAAACCCACCGGGACGGCCGTTGCTGTCGTCCTGCAAGCGCCGTCCGAATTTCTCGTGCATTCCCTCGTCGGAAAGATAGGTGATGTGGGCCAGCATGCGCGCCGCCGCCAGTCCGGCCGCGGGCCCCTCGCGGTCGTAGTAGTCGCCGCCCGCAAAATTGGGATCGTTGAGGATGCAGTAGCGGCCCACGGCGTTGAAGGCCAGACCCTGCACCGATAGGCGCGCGCTGGCCGCCAGAACCACCGAGCGTTCGACCCGGTCGGGGTGCGCGAGCGCCATCTCGAGCGCCTGCTGGCCACCGAGCGAGCCTCCCACCACCGCTTGCAAGCGGTCGATGCCGAGCGCATCGAGAAGGCGCATGTGCAGGTTGACCCAGTCGCGCACCGTGACCATGGGGAAGCGCAAGCCATAGGGTTTCCCCGTCGAGGGATCGCTCGATGATGGCCCTGTGGTGCCGTAACACCCTCCCAGCACATTGGGGCAGATGACGAACAGCCGGTTGGTGTCGATGGCCTTGCCTGGCCCCACGATGGCGTCCCACCAGCCCGGTTTCTTCTGTCGCCAGGTGCGGCCAGTCTCGGCCGCGCGGCGGTCCCAGCCCGCGACATGCGCATCCCCGGACAGTGCATGCGCGATGAACACGACGTTGTCCTTGCTGGGCGAAAGCGATCCGTAGGTCTCGTACTCGACATCCACCGGACCGATGCTGCCGCCCAGTTCAAGCGCCAGCGATGTGTCGGCAGACACAAGGCGCGTCGTCTGCGCCTCCGTCCACCCTACCGAGCCCGGAGCGTCGGGCGGAGTCAGGCGCGCTTCATCCTTTCTTGCGGGAGCCATGCGAATCGGTATCAGGTCCGAGCGGCCGGTGGGCGAGCCTTCGACGTCTAAATGGAATAGGTGGGGGCCTTGGCCCGCAAAGTGGCCCGATAGCGATCCGTCATATCCTGGAAATTCGTCGAGTTGTAGACGGAATCCACCGCCGTACAGGCGCGCTCCCACAACTTGACGAAGATGCAGTCCGGACCATGCGGGCACTCGGCCTGCGGGTGGTTCGCGCACAAGGTGGAAAGTGGCGGGCCTTGCAACACGCGCAGAACGTCGCCGACGGAAACCTCTGCCGGAGGGCGTGCCAGGATGTAGCCGCCTTCATTCCCGCGGCGTGATGCCACGAAGCCGCCGCGCTTGAGCTGCGCGAGGATGGCCTCGAGAAAGCGCGCAGGGATGGCTTGCGCCTTGGCGATCTGAGAGATTGAAATGGGTCCCTGTCCGAAACGAAACGAGAGCTCGAGAACGGCTTTCAGCGCGTACCGACTTTTTTGACTCACGTTCACTGAAAAAGATCCTCTTTGAAGCCCCAAGGACGCAAATCCTACCGGGTTGATAGTGCTGGGGGCCAGGGGTGTCAAGGTGATAGTGCGTCGAGGATGCCTCGGTCGGCCGTGATTTTCCCCGGGATGGCAAAGGGTGCTTGCCGCACAGGCCTTGAGCCAGTGCTATACAACGGTCCCAGTGTCAGACATTCCTGAGCCCAACGCGCCGTCCTTGACGGGCAAAGCCCCACTCAGCGTTGCCGGGACAGTGGCCATCCTGGGCAGGCCCAACGTGGGCAAGTCCACCTTGCTCAACCGGATCGTCGGCGAGAAGCTGGCCATCGTCACGCCCAAGCCGCAGACCACCCGCACGCGCATCGTCGGCGTGTGGAACGGCGAGGCCGAGTTGCCCGCCACCGATCCGCGCGCAGGGCAGGGACCGGTGAGGGGCCAGATCGTGTTCGTAGATACCCCGGGCGTACACGCGGCGCGCTCCGAGTTGAACCGTTTCATGGTGCGCGAGGCGATGGCGACCATCGACCAGGTGGACGCAGCCTTGCTCGTGGTGGAGGCTCACCCGCTCACCAGCGCATTTTCTCCGGCTGCCGCGGCGTTGCCCGAGGGCGAGCGGCGTATCATCGAGCGGCTGACGGAAACCAAACGGCCTACCGTACTGGCCCTCAACAAGGTCGACAAGGTCAAGGACAAGGCCCAGCTGCTTCCTGTGCTCGACTGGTGGATCAAAGAGTATGCCTTTCCGGCGGTGGTGCCCACCTGTGCGGCCCGCGGCAAGGGCGTGGAAGACATCGTGCGCGAACTGCTGGGTCTTTTGCCCGAGAGGCCGCCTCTTTATGGGCCCGACGTGCTCACCGATCGGACGGAACGCTTCTTGGCCGGTGAGATGATCCGGGAGCAGCTCTTCCTCCGGCTGCGCCAGGAACTGCCCTACGCCACGGCGGTTCTGGTCGAGACCTGGACCGATCGCCCGACCGGTGACACGGTCATCGAGGCATCGATCGTGGTGGAGCGCGAAAGCCAGAAGGCCATCGTGGTGGGCAGGCATGGCTCCATGATTCGCGACGTGGGTACGGCTGGACGCCAGGAGATCGCGAAGTTTCTTGGCCGCCCGGTTCATCTGCGCCTGAACGTGCGCGTGGAAGAAGACTGGACCAACTCGCGCAGCGAGATCGCGCGCCTGGGCTACGAGGACGGAACCCGGTGAGCAGACGAAGCCGCCGGTCAGCCGACGATCCCTCCTTGCCAGTCGTGTCTTTGGTGGGACGGCCCAACGTGGGCAAGTCGTCGCTGTTCAACCGCTTGGTGGGCGGCCAGCCTGCGCTGGTCGAGGACATGCCAGGCGTGACGCGCGATCGGCGCTATGGCGTGTGCGATTGGTCCGGCGTGCGGTTCCGGCTGACCGACACCGGCGGCCTGGATCCGGGCGCCAGCGGGATTCTGGGGGCGATGCGCTCGCAAACCCTGCGCGCGGTGGAGGAGGCGGCGGTCTTGATTCTCGTGCTCGACGTGAAGGAAGGCATCACGCCAGTCGACCAAGAGGTCGCTCAGCTCTTGCGGCGCACGGGCAAGCCCGTCCTGGTCGCGGCCAACAAGGTGGACTCGGCGACACGCGAGCCAAGCATGGGCGAGGTGTTTCGCCTCGGGTTTGACCAGGTTTTCGCGGTGTCGGCCGCACACGGACGCGGCGTGGGCGATCTGCTCGACGCCACGGTCGCCGCTCTGGGCGGTGCGGCCTCGCCGGTCGCTTCCGTCGAACAAGGCGACCCGGCGGAGGCGGACGGCGAGAGCGCACCCATCCGACTGGCCTTTGTTGGCAAGCCCAACGTGGGCAAATCCTCCCTGGTCAATCGCCTGCTTGGGGAGGAGAGGGTGCTGGTGCACGACCAGCCAGGCACCACCCGTGACCCGATCGACACACCCTTCACCTGGCAGGGGCGCGAGTTCGTGCTGGTGGACACCGCGGGCCTGCGGCGTCGTCGCGCCATCGACACGCTGACCGAGGCGGTGTCAGCGAAGATGGCGCGTGACCAACTCGCGCGCGCAGACGTCGTGGCCCTGGTCATCGATGCCCAGAGCGGTGCCACGGCCGAAGACGCGAAACTGGCCAGCTTCATTGAGGAGTCGGGTCGGGCAGCGCTCATCGTGGTCAACAAGGGCGACCTCATCCGTCGGGCCGAGATAGACAAGCGGGTTGCCGCTGTCCGCGAGGAACTCGGCTTCATGGCGTGGGCGCCGGTGGTGGTGACTTCTGCGGTCACCGGGCGTGGCGCAGGCGATATTCTGCGGATTGCAGCCGACGTATTTGCACAATGGTGTCGAAGGGTTGTTACATCTGAGTTAAACAAACACTTCGAAGATATCGTAACCCGCAGGCCGCCCCCTGCCGGGCCGGGCGGACGCTATGTCCGCCTCTACTACATCACCCAGGCACAGACCAGCCCGCCGTCCTTTTTCGTCAGCGCCAACTACCCCGCGGCCGTGGGATTGCCCTACCGCCGCTACCTGACGAACCAGCTCAGGGACATCTACGGGTTCGAGGGATCGCCCTTGCGCCTCGTTCTGCGCGTCCACAAGGGCAAGAAACCCGCGCGAAAGGCAGGCTAGCTTCAGGCTTGCGAGCAGCCCCGGCTAGAAGACTCGTCCGATGCGCAGGCCGGCACAGGCCCACCACGGCTGGGTGCCACCAGGCCCCCTGAGGCGCAGGGCGAAGTAGTCAAAGCGGGCCAGAGCTGCCAGGGTCCAGCGCCGCGAGAGTAGATATTCTGCGCCCAGCCCCACTTGCGGCCCGAGGCGCTGCGAGCTAGCGCCGTCGCCGCGCAGGTCAGCCAGGCTGACCCCCAGATCCAGAAAAGGCACCCAGCGCACCACATCCAGAGAGTAGGTCATGCCCAAGGAAGCTGCCGTCACATGAGCCGGATCGCCTGACCCCGTCTTGGGCTGCCAGGAACTGCCAACTGCCGCGCGGCCGGCCCAGGAGTCTGTGAACCCCATCATGGCCTCGACGCCTGCCTGCATTCCGGGGCGTGCGCTGTCATCGGTCCCGGCCAGGGCGAACCCGAGAGAAGCAGAAATCTGTTTTTCACCCGGGCCTGTCGCGCGCGCCGGACCGGGCGCCGCACATGGAATGACGAGGGTTGCCATCAGCAGACCCCTGAAGATACGGCCGGGCATGTTCCGCAGTGTACAAGGTCAGTTGACCCGGCCCTATCCCTCTGTTATCTCCTCACCCCGTGGCCCGCTCCATCAATCGCAAAGAGTTGAAGCAACCGGACGAGTTCGTCAGTTTCTGGACGCGACTCGGTTCCTCCATTTCCGCCCACCGTGGCAAGGTCATCGCGTCCTTCGCGATCGTGGTGGTGGGGGCCGGCGGCACTTGGGGGGGCATGGCTTGGAAGCAGCACCTGGCCACTGAAGAAACCGAGGCTTTTTCGCGCATCGAGAAGACGGCACTGGCGCCGCTGCTGCCCGAGAAGACCGAGGAGACCAAGCCGGCTGACGACGAAGACGAGGGCATGCGGTTCAAGACTGAGCAGGAGCGACTACTGGCCACCGTCACGGAAGCCGATGCCTTTCTGGCCGCGCATGGTTCTTCCGGCCTTGCCCGGCTGGCCTCGCTCATCAAGGCCAATGCTCTGCTCCGCCTCGGCAAGAGTGCGGACGCGGCCACGGCCTACCAGCAACTTTTGCAGGGCGAGGCCGACAAGGGCATGCGCCTGGTCGAACAGGACGGGCTGGCATTGGAACTCGAGGCTCAGGGCCAGATCGACAAGGCCATCGAGATGTACAGCACCATGGCCAGCGAGGCTGAGCAGGTAGGGAACTTCTATGCCGATCGGGCCCTGTACGCCAAGGCGCGCTTGCTGCAGAAGCAGGGCAAGGGCAAGGACGCGGAGAAGGTTCTGCGCGAGATCTTGGACAAGATGCCCAAGACCTCGTTGCGCAGGGACATCGATGACCGCCTGGCCGCGCTGGGCGACCAGTAGCGAGCGGTTGATGTCGTTCTTGCGTCAACTCGCGGCTCGGCCTGGCCGCACGGTGAGTCTGTTCCTGGTTCTGTGGTTTTCCGGCTGCGGAAGTGGCGCTCTTCATCGCGCGACCGAGGAGCGGCATGAGTATCCGGCCGGCGTCGTCCAGATGCGCTGGCGCGTGCCTATCCATCCCTATCCCGCCAGCGAAGCGCAGCCCGAAGAATGTGCCACAGGCGCTCTGGTCGATTCACGTCTGATCCTGGGCTCGCGAGCGGGCCATGTGGCGGCGGTGGACACGGCGACCGGTCGTTTGATTTGGTCCGTACCGATAGCGGGAGGTGTGGAAGGTGAGGCGCGCTTCGATCGGGCGCGCAGTCAGGTCTACCTGGGCACCGACGACGGAGTTCTCTACGCCATCGACCCGCAGGACGGGAAGATTCGCTGGTCATACAAAGGCAAGGGCTCGGTCGAGCGCCAGCCCGAGTTGGGAGCAACCCTGGTCTACTTCGCCAGCGCCGCGAACCGCACGGTCGCGCTGGAAGCAGCCACGGGCAAGAAGCGGTGGCAGTACGAACGTGACACGCCCGAAGGGTTCAGCATCCACGGCCACGCGGGGCCGCGCCTGGGCGGTGACGTCCTTTACACCGGATTCGATGATGGGTATCTGGTGGCGCTGGGCGCCCAGACCGGGGAACTGCGCTGGGCCCGCTCCCTGGCCGCGGCTTCCGATCAATTCGTGGACGTGGATTCGACCCCCGTCTTGTCCGGTGATCTGCTCGTTGCGGCCTCGTACTCGGGAGGCCTGTATGCGTTGCGGGCCAGAGACGGCGATGTGATCTGGCGCTTGGGGGTGGAGGGCGCCGTGGCCATTCGGGTTGGGTCGAACCGGTTGTACGTGGCATCCCCTCGGGATGGTCTGGCCGCGGTGACGATGCAAGGACGCATCGAATGGCGTCAGGGCATGGCCGATGCTGGCGATTTGACCCCGCCCCAGGAAGTGGGCCCGTATCTGGTTTTCACGGGTGGCCGGGCTGGTTTGTTCGTGGTGGACCGATTGAACGGTCAGCTCCTGCAGGTGTTCGACCCGGGTCGTGGAATGTGCGCGGCACCCCTCATCGACGGTGAGCGACGCGAGATTTACGTGCTTGCCAATACCGGAACTCTGTACGCTCTGTCTTTGATCTGGTGACTAGACCCGCAAAGGCGTTTGCAGACTGGTCAGCCTACGCACCAGTTCCTTGATGCGCCGGCCGCCGCCGGCGTCACGCGCGCGCCACTCGATGCCGAAGACGTTCTGGTTGCCAGACTTTCCCGTCCAGGCCACGCGACCGATGAAGGCCATGGGCACTTCGGCGCCTGGCGGCGCGATTTCCAACACCACCCGCTCTTGGATGGCCACGGTCGCGGACGACAGCACGAAGGCGCCGCCGCGCCCCACGTCGCGCAGGTGCCCGTCAAACCCTTCCAGCCTGCCGACCGGTCGCCAGGAAATGGGCAGGTCCACCGGGATACGCTCGTGTCGCCGACGGCTGTGCGCGCTCGTCCCGGCCCGGGCGAGATCGAGCAAGTACTCCCACTTGGCTCGTTCGCTGGCCAGAAACTCGACACCGATGCCGGCCCGGATCTTCAGGATGTGTCGTCCGGGCCGCCGCCAGGCGACCCGTCCGTAGACCATCATAGGGGGTTGTCGGCGACCGAGGCGAACCTTGACCGCCACCATCTCGCCGATGGGGATGTTGCGGCGAGTGGGGCAAAAAACACCGCCATTTCCGCCCGAAGGCTGGAAACCGGCGAGAAACTCCCGTGTGTTCTTCACGACAAGCTCAGGGAAGCTGGCGGCGCCGGAGGGAGCCGACGAGATATCATCCTTGCGATCCCTGGACATTGTTTTTGTTCTACCGACAGGCATGCTACGCCTTTGAGGAGTTGATACACCCTGCAAACCGAAGATTTCAACTACCAGCTGCCGTCTCGATTGGTTGCCACGCAGCCCGCGCCCCGGCGGGACGAATCGCGCTTGCTGATTCTTAGCCGAGACACGGGCGAGCGCAATCATGCACTTTTCGCAGACATCGCTCGCTTCTTGCGCCCGCGTTCTTTGCTGGTGGTGAACGACACGCGCGTCATTCCGGCGCGACTATCAGGAACCAAGTCCACCGGCGGCCAGGTTGAGGTTCTCCTGGTCGAGAGGTTGTTGTCTGAGGGTGATGGTGACTGCATCGGCGACGGCGGCTGGCGTGAGGACTGGCGTGCACTGGCGCGCGGGCTGGGCCGGCAGCCGGCAGGCGCGCGCCTGCGGTTCTCGGGTGATGTGCAGGCCGAGATTCTTGGGCGCGGGCCTCGGGGAGAGGTCGAGCTTCGTTTTTCGGGGCCGGGCCAGGGCGGCTTGCTGACTTGCATCGAGGCGATCGGCTCGGTTCCGCTGCCGCCGTACATCGAGGCTGCACGAAAAGAGCGGGGCACTGCGGTTCGGGCGGCCGACGACAGGGCTCGCTACCAGACGGTCTATGCGCGCCAACCGGGCGCGGTCGCGGCTCCCACCGCGGGCCTGCATTTTACCGAGGAGCTTCTCCGCAGACTGCAGGCTGCGGGCCACGAGATCGCACGCATCACCTTGCACGTGGGGCCTGGCACCTTTCGTCCGGTCGCTACCTCGGACCCCACCCAGCATCGCCTGGATGCCGAACGCTACGAGGTCTCCGACGCTGCCGCCGAGAGCGTGCGCCGGGCCCAAGAGCAAGGTCGGCCCATCGTGGCGGTGGGCACGACGGTGGTGCGAACCTTGGAGACACTGGCCCGGATCGGCGCCCTGGCTGCCGGCTGTGGTTCGACCCGCCTCTTGCTCTTGCCGGGGAGCGAGTTCCGCGTGGTGACCGATCTGGTGACCAACTTCCACTTGCCCCGCTCGTCGCTGCTCATGCTGGTAGCTGCTTTTGTTGGTCGCGAGCGCGTGCTGGATGCGTACCACGACGCCATCGAACGCGGGTACCGGTTCTACAGCTACGGCGACGCCATGTTCATCCGTCCCGGGAGTCTGCCCCAATGAGTGCCGCATTTGTCGTGCAGGCACGCTGTGGTGAAGCGCGCGCCGGGCTGCTGCAGACCAACCACGGCCCGGTCGAGACGCCCGCGTTCATGCCGGTGGGTACGCAGGCCACGGTGAAGTCGCTGGCATCCGGCGATCTGGAAGCGCTCGGGGCGCGGATCGTCTTGGCCAACACCTATCACCTGGCCATGCGTCCAGGGGCTCGGCTGGTGCGCGACCTGGGTGGGTTGCACGCCTTCATGTCCTGGCCACGCGCCATCCTCACGGATTCAGGTGGCTATCAGGTGTTCAGCCACCAGGGGCGTTGCAAGATCGACGACGATGGCGTGACCTTCCATTCGCATGTCGACGGCAGCGCGCAGCGCCTGACGCCCGAGTCGGCCATGGCCATCCAGGCCGATCTGGGCAGCGACATCGCCATGGCTTTCGACGAGTGCCCGGCCTCACATGCCTCCGGCGAGGTATTGCGTCGGGCGATGGAGCGCACCACGCGCTGGGCGCGCCGCTGCGTGGCCGCCAGCCCCGCGCCCGGGCAACTGCGCTTCGCTATCGTGCAAGGGGGCACAGATATCGGCTTGCGCGCGGAACACCTGGCCGCGATCGCCGAGATGTCGTTTGACGGGGTAGCGCTGGGCGGGCTCAGCGTGGGGGAACCGCCCGAGACGATGCACGCGGTGGTGCGCCAGATCGCGCCACGCATGCCGGATGCGCGTCCTCGCTATCTGATGGGTGTGGGAACCCCGGCCGATCTTCTGGCTGCCATCACCTCGGGCATCGACATGTTTGACTGCGTGATGCCGACGCGCGCCGCACGCAACGGTCGTCTGTTCGCGCGCGGGGGCCACATCAACATCGCGAATGCGGTTCATTGCACTTCCGCGCTCCCCATCGAAGAAGGCTGTCGCTGCGAGGCTTGTCGGCGCTACAGCCGCGCCTATCTGGCGCACCTTTTTCGCGTGAAGGAAATCCTCTACTACCGGCTCGCGACCCTGCACAACCTCGAGTACTATCTGTCGCTGGTGCGTGGCGCGCGTCAGGCGATCGTGGATGGCCGGCTGTCCGAATACGTCGCGCAGCGGACCGTCCCCCTTGGAACTGGTGAGAAGATCTGCTAGCGCTGTGGTCATGGCCAAGCGCGTGGGTGTCGTTCTTTCTGGCTGCGGCGCCGAGGATGGTTCCGAGGTCCGCGAAGCCGTGTTGACTTTGCTGTCGCTCGAACGCGGCGGGGCCGAGCCGGTTTGTCTTGCCCCGGACCTCACCCAGTCACGGGTGGTCGACCATCTGAACGGCAAAGTCGACCCCGGTGCGGGGCCTCGTCGGGTGTCGTCGGAATCGGCTCGCATAGCGCGCGGTCAGTTGCGCGACATCGCCAGCGTGCGCGACAATGAACTCGACGCGCTCATCTTCCCTGGCGGCCAAGGCGTGGCCTGCGTGCTGTCGAACTACGCCGACAAGGGTGTGGTTTGCAACGTGCATCCAGACGTGGAGCGTCTGCTCAAGGGCATGCTGGCGCGGCGCCGGCCTATGGGATTCATCTGCCTGGCGCCCATCCTGGCTGCTCGGGTGCTCGGGCCGGTGGCCGGCGTGCGCATCACCCTTGGCTCGCGCGCGTGTGAACCGGCCAAGCATGCCGCGGTCATGGGCGCTGACGTGCGTCCGTGCCCGGTGCGAGACATCGTGGTCGACCAGAAGACCAGCGTCGTGACCACGCCAGCCTATATGGTCGACGACGCGCGCCTGCTCGACGTGGCGGTGGGTATCGACAAGGCGGTGCGCATGGTGCTGTCGCTGGCTCGCGATCGGCGCCCCCGACCTTCACCCGGGCCGACGGAGCCGTTGCCGGTCAAGGGGCCGCCGCCCGCCAGTCAGCCCATCCCGGCGGGCGAACCCATCGTTCGCAAGCGCCCGGGCTAGCGCCGCCGCTTGTCCGGTCCAGCAACTCCCTGTGGCTCGCGGCCCAGCCAAGGGATCTCCCGGCGGGGGACGGTCTGTGCGATGATAGACCCATGAGATTCTCCGACGTGTGCGTGATGCTGTCGTTCTTGGTGGTCATCGCGGTCATCGCCCGGATGCTGAAGGCCATCCGCTTGCTGGACGGACGCGTGACCCTTTTGCAGGAACAGATTTCGCAGAGCCGCGCAGTCATGAAGAAGGGGGCCGCCGCCAATCCGCGAACGCCCGCGCCGGTGGTGGCACAGACTGCTTACCAGGCGAGAAACTCCGTCCCCGCGCAAAGTCCCGGAGAGGTGACCACCTATGAGATAGAGGAAACCGACGTGGAAACGCTGCTGGCTTCCATGACCGCCGAGCAAGAGCGCATGAAGAAGGCCATGGGGCGTGACTTCCAGGTGCGCCCAGGCAAGCGTTCCGCCGCCGCGATCCGGGGAAAGCGGGTCGGGTGAGACTGTGCACGAAATCGCCGCTCGGCTGGAAAGGAAGCAGCCCGGGTGGCGAGCCGAAGATAGAGTAAGCAAGTCGTCAGCTGGATAGCGCGAGCGTTCGCTCGCTACCCACGCGCGGAGGCGCTGCCTCGGCTACTTCTCGTCGAGGCGCCGGTTCTTCTTGATCTGATCGAGCGCCTTCTGGTACTCGACTTCCCAGGTCGCGGTTCCCTCTTCCAGGTTCTTGATCCGGCGGCGCACCTCGGCGTCGACCTCGTCGTCCACCAGCATGTGCTTTTTCAGGATGTCGACCATCCGCTTTCGCAGGGTGGCGTCGTCGGCGAAGATTTCTTCGACGTGCAGGGATTGCATGAACGACTCGATGATCTGCGTGGTCATCCACTCCAGGCCCTCGTCTCCCAGGCCGAAGCTTTTCTCGTTGGCCAGCGAGCGCTTGACCTTGCCGAACTGCTCGTAGGGCAGGTTGCGTTTTTGCAGCAGATCCTTCGTTTTGTCGACGATCTCTCGTTCTAGGCGCAGGTACTCCTTCAGCACCGCCTGCACGTCGAGTTCGGCCTCGGCCCGGTCGGTGACCGAGATATCTTCCGCGTCGACCAGTGCCTTGATGATCTCGGCACCAATCACGGGGATCTTTCCGGCGTAAAGACGCATGGTTCTTGCGGCTTCTATAGGACCGGGTGGGGCTCCGTCAAGGAATCACGCCGGCTCCTTTCTCGGAGCTTGACAGGAGAGGCCAGGCAAGCAAAATCCCCCGGCGTCCCTTTTCGTTTGCTCTTCGCAGACGCGTGAGCGATGCATCAGACACCCGGCGGGTTAGCTCAGTTGGTTAGAGCAGGCGTTTCATACGCGCCGGGCCCTCGGTTCGAGTCCGAGACCCGCCACAATTCGAGATTCCACAGCGAAAACGAATCCCAAGGAGCGTCATGCCGTAGCGGCGAGGACACCGGCGAGCTTGCGCGCTCTGCCTCGTTTCGAGCGGCCTTGCGCCGGCACAAGCGCCAGACTGTAGCCGAGAGAGCGCACAATGGTCATGACCGTGGCAAGCGTCGGGTTCGGGGCGTCCATGGTGAGCAATCGACGCATGGCCGCGGGCTGGGTTCCCGTGCGCTTGGCCAGCAACGCCTTCGACACGCCGGCCTTGCTCCGCACATCGTCGAGAGAGCGCACGAACGCATCCACCGAGTCGATGCCGGCGCGCGCCTCTGCGTAGGCCGCGGCGAACTCCCGATCCTTCATCCTGTCGGTGAAGTAGCGGTCAAATCCCGTCTTGGCGTGCTTGGTCTTCATACGACGGAGTGTAACATATGGGTTACGTCGGCTCAAGCAGTGAATGGGCATCGCTTCCGAAAGGCCGCCAGCCCTGCGGGGTAGCGCCGCCCCAGAACTGTTTGCGGCGGATCCCGAATGGAGCGACCATGGTCGGCGTGGTAGCCAGGCCTTACGCCGCGCTCTCGTGCCCTCTCTTGGGGTTGCTTGGTGTAGTCGATACGAGGCGACTGGTCACGACGAGCGACGGCCAAAACACGATCCACGCGACGCTCGCCGTAGCGACCGAGGCGGCGCTCAAGTTTGCCATTGGAGGTGACCGATGCTGACCATGCTGCTCATTGTTTTGGGGGTAACTCACCGTCGGGCAGATCGAAAAACGTAACGATTCTGCGTCGGTGCGCGGTCAGTTGGGTAGCGAGACCCGCGGACGTCCGACAACGGGCAAGAATCACGCGTATTTCCCGGAAAATACGGTCCAAGAGCGTCCGGGCCGTTCCGTTGACGTAGACAACGTGGTCCCGCTCCGCCCGACGGTCGCTTACCCCAGTGGCTAGCGCCCTCTGTCGTTGGCGAGCGCGGTAGTACGCCCGTGCCTCACGACTTCATTTTCTTCGGTGCGAGTTGCCCCAGGCTGTCGCACAGGGTGCGCCAGTCGTCGCCCGTCTCGGTCAAGAAGATTCCCACGCGCGACGTGAATCGTGGGTCGACGCTTTCCATCGTGGTGGCATGCACGATTATTCCTGACACCGTGATCTCGCTCGGTGGCTCCTCGATGCGCACGGTGACCCGGATGCGGGTGCCCACCGGTCGGGAATCGGGCATGACCAACTGCATGCCGCGCTGACTCGCGTTCACGATGCGCGAGTGGATGGTCGGGCTCAAGACATCGATGGTGATGAGGGCGGTCGCCTCAAGCGCCAGCCGGGGTCCGTCAGTGCGTCTCTCCATGGGCACCAGGAAAGCGTCTCCCGTCGCCCGAATCGCTACTTCTTCTTGGCCTTGGTTGCCGTCGAATCATCACCGGCCGCGGGTGCGGCCGCAGGAGCAGGCGGCGTGCTTGCGGGCGCGGTGCTCTTGGACGGGGAAGCTGCGGCACCTGCGGGTGGCGCTTCCGGGGCCGCGTCGGCTGTTTCGGGATTGCGTTCCCACTTGTCCGCCCGGCCTGATCCAGTCGTGTCCGTCCCGATGCGGTCCAGACGACCATTTTCGTAGTACTGCCATTCGTCGGGTTTGCCGTCGCCGTTGCTGTCGCGCTCGATGCGAACCAGCTTTCCGCCCTCGTAGAATTCCACGTAGTCGGGCTTGCCGTCGCCATCCATGTCGCGCTCCATGCGCACCTTCTTGCCGTCCTGATAGTAGACCCGCTCGTCGAACTTGCCGTCGAAGTCCAGATCGAAATCCTCAGTCATAAGCAACCCGCCCGGACCGTAGCTGTAGATGATGTCCATCTTGCCGTCGTGGTTGAGGTCGACCTGGCGACAGGTCATCTGCTGGACCTTCTGTCCACCCTGTTCCACCACCGTGTAAAGCTTGATGACATCAGGCTTGCCGTCGCCGTTGGTGTCCGCGGTGATCACCTGCTTGCCCTTGTCATCACAACGTGAGCGGTCGAACTGGGCGCCGAAGTCGCCTTGACTGAACTTGAGCCCACTGCTGGCGGTGCCAGGTGAGGCTGCGGCGTTGCTGCCGCCACAGCCCGAGGCCGCAAGGGCCACGGTGCAGCAGGCCAACCAAATTACTAGAATTTCGCGGGACGCCCCGCGCCCGCGTGACGATGCATGACAAGCGAACATGCGGCATAGGCTAGGCCCAAAAAAATGTGGCAGCAAGTCCCATTGATTGTCGCTGCCATGCCGCGATAGGCGATTGTCGCGTGGGGAGCCCGCTGGCTTCGTCGGCGGCGCACCATCGCGGGAGCGTATGGCGAGGCCGAGCGCGAGGGCGCGAGCGCAGCGAGCGGGTGTGGTGGGGAAGGTGCAGGTCCCGAAGTCCCCGAAGGGGGAAGCGAGCGGGGTAGGGGTGGCAGGTGGGGGCCGAAGGGCGGAGCGAACCCTTTGAGGGTTCCCATGATCGCGTCGGCGAAGGCGGGCTTAGCCCGCCGGAGCCAGAGCGCGGGAGGGGTTGGAAACCCTTTGAGGGTTCCCATCTTGATTGACTGCTGACGTATGGTCATGCATGGTCCCGTCATGGCGCGGAAGAAGGTTTCGACAACCGTGTACATCACGCCGGAGCAGGACGAGCTTCTCAAGCTGCTGCACCACAAGACCAAGGTGCCGGTCGCGGAATACATCCGCCAGGGAATCGACCTGGTGCTCGACCGGGAAAAGAGTCATCTTCCCGGGCAACTTTTCCTCGACGTCGTTCGCCGGTAGCTGTCAGTGCCGACCCCCATCCAACAGATACGGAACTTCTCTATCATCGCGCACATCGATCACGGCAAGTCGACCCTGGCGGATCGCTTGCTCGACGCAACCGGCGCCCTGACTGCGCGCGAGCAGAAGGCGCAGTTTCTCGACAACATGGAGCTGGAACGCGAGCGAGGTATCACCATCAAGGCGGCCACCGTGCGGCTTAGCTACAAGGCCGCCGACGGGCAAACCTATGAGCTGAATCTCATCGATACCCCGGGCCACGTGGATTTCCACTATGAGGTGTCGCGTTCGTTGGCCGCGTGCGAGGGTGCGCTGCTGGTGGTGGATGCTTCGCAGGGCGTGGAGGCGCAGACCCTGGCCAATGTCTACCTGGCGACCGAGCACAATCTCGCTATCGTGCCGGTGATCAACAAGATCGATCTGCCATCGGCTGACCCCGAAGGCGCCAAGCGCCAGATCGAAGAAGTCATCGGCATCGATGCGTCGGGATCCATTCTCGCTTCAGCCAAGGATGGGCGCGGCATCGCGGACATTTTGGAAGCCGTGGTCGCGCGTATCCCCCCGCCTGTGGGGTCTCTGGCCAAGCCGCTCAAGGTGCTGCTCCTCGATAGCTGGTACGACAGCTATCGAGGCGTGGTGCTGCTGGTGCGGGTGGTCGACGGCACCCTGCGAGCGAAACAGAAGATTCGTCTGATGGCGGCGGCGCGCGACTACGAGATCGTGTCCCTGGGCGCGTTTGCGCCGTTTGCCACTGACGTGGCCGAGCTGGGGCCGGGCGAGGTGGGATTCATCACCGCCGCCATCAAGGAAGTGGCCGACGCGCGCGTGGGTGACACCATCACGGAGGCGAGCAAGCCCTGCGAGGCGCCCCTGCCTGGCTTTCAGCCGGCTAAGCCCATGGTGTTCGCGGGCATCTTCCCGACCGATCCGGCGCGCTACGACGATCTGCGCGATGCTCTCGACAAGCTGCGCCTGAACGACGCCTCGTTCAGCCGCGAGCCTGAAGTGTCGGCGGCGCTTGGCTTTGGCTTTCGCTGCGGCTTCCTCGGCTTGCTTCACATGGAGATCGTCCAGGAACGGCTGGAGCGCGAGTACAATCTGGACCTGGTCACCACCGCGCCCACCGTTCGTTTCCGGATCGTGCTGCGCAATGGGGACATCGTCGACCTGGACAATCCTGCCAAGTTCCCGGCGGAAGGCGAGATCGACCACATCGAGGAGCCGATGATCGCGGCGGTCATCCACACGCCGCCCGAGTTTGTGGGTGGGCTGCTCAAGCTGTGTCAGGAGCGGCGGGGCACCCAGACCAGCCTCAGTTACGCTGGCGAGAAGCGCGTGATCATTCGCTACGATCTGCCGCTCACCGAGGTGGTGTTCGGATTCTACGACCGCATGAAATCCGTGTCGCGCGGTTATGCCTCGCTCGACTACGAGCCCAAGGGCTACCAGCCGGCGGATTTGGTGCGGCTGGACCTGTTGGTGAACGGCGACCGAGTCGATTCGCTGTCCGCGGTGGTCCACCGCGAAACCTCGTACATCAAGGGCCGCGACCTGTGCATCAAGATGAAGGAACTGATCCCGATGCAACAGTTCGAGGTCGCCATCCAGGCTGCGCTGGGCTCGCGTGTGATTGCCAAGACCGTGGTGAAGGCCTTGCGCAAGAACGTGACCGCGAAGTGCTACGGCGGCGACATCACCCGCAAGCGCAAGTTGTTAGAGAAGCAGAAGGAAGGTAAGAAGCGGATGAAGCAGGTGGGAAACGTGGAAATTCCGCAAGAGGCATTCCTGGCCATTCTCAAGGTCGAATGAACATGGTGAGCAAACTATGGTCCGCGTGGCGGACGCACAAGTCCTGGAATCGGGCGCGCGACGAGGGCAAGCATCTGGTGAAAGAGTCGCGGCGCATCTTGAGGCGGAGGAGCTATCGCATTCCGCAGACGGTGGCCGGAGAGATCGAGGCGGCGGTGGCCGACGTCGAGTCAGCCGGTAAGGGCGAAGACTTCGAGCGCCTGCGCGAGGCCATCGCGGCCCTCGACGAGCGCATGGACAAGCACCTGGCCTTTGCGCGCAAGTCGACCGCACGCGAGTACGCCGAATCGATCGGGGTGGCCCTGGCCGTGGCCCTGCTCCTGCGCGCCTTCGTGGTGGAGGCTTTCCAGATCCCGTCGGGGTCGATGATCCCGACCCTGGAGATCGGAGACCACATCTTCGTGTCGAAGTTCGCCTACGGCATCGGGATTCCGTTCACCAACAAGAAGGTGATGGAGTTCGGCGATCCCAAGCGCGGCGATATCATCGTCTTTCGCTACCCGCCGGACCCTTCGACGGACTTCATCAAGCGCGTGGTGGGTCTGCCAGGCGATCTGGTCGAACTCCGCCACAATCAAGTCTTCATCAACGGTCAACCCATGCCGCGCGAGCGCACCGTCGGCACTTGTCGCTACAACGAGGGTCGCAGCCCCGAGGAGGCGCGCGACTGCGAATTGTGGATCGAGATCCTCGGCAGCAAGGCCCACAAGATCTACCAGGATCCGAATCAGCCGCCGCAGGACTGGGGCCCCCGGCTGGTGCCTCCGCGCAGCGTCTTCGTCATGGGCGACAACCGCGACAACTCGCGCGACTCTCGCGTCTGGGGTTTTGTGCCCTACGACAACGTCAAGGGCCGGGCGCTGGTGGTTTGGTGGTCGCGTGATCCGGCGTACGGCGGGTGGTCACCCGAAGGCGTGGCCGAATGGTTCAAGTCCATTCGCCTCTCTCGTTTCTTCAGCGTGGTCAGATAACCGGCCGCCGACTCCGGCCACCGGCCTACAGCCTGCTATCGCGACAGCAGATAGATCGCCGTTCCCACCACGACCAGAATGGCTCCGACCACCACCACCACGCGCTTGGCTTCCCGACGCACGGGAGCGGCATCCAGCGTCGCGAGCACGTCGGCGATGTTTTGGCGAAGCGCCGCGGCGCTCGCGTGTCGGTCATTGCGAGCCTTGGCCACCATCTTCAGCACTACTTCATCGACCGCAGCCGGGATTGCCAAATCGGGTCGCAGGCTGGATGGGGCAGGGGGTGGATCCTGCAGGTGGAACTGGATGACTTCGGTGGTGCTCTTCGCGCCCTTGAACGGGAGTTGTCCGGTGAGCATCTCGTAGGCGACCATGCCGAGCGCATAGATGTCCGAACGCCCGTCGAGCGCCTTGCCGCGCAGTTGTTCGGGCGACATGAATTCCAGAGTGCCCACGGTTTGGCCGATGGCCGTCAGGGCGGGCACGATCTTGCTCCCGTCACCCGACAGGATCTTGGCGATGCCAAAGTCGAGCACCTTGACGAAATCCGCCTCGCCGCGCCGCTCGACCATGATGTTTTCGGGCTTCATGTCACGATGGACGATGCCCTTGTCGTGCGCCTCGCCCAACGCCTCCGCGACCTGGTCCAAGATGCACAGGGCGCGGCCCGGTTCGATGACGCCATCGCGGTGCTGGATCTCCTGCAGGCTCTCGCCCCGGACCAGCTCCATGGCCAGGTAGAGCACTCCGTCCTCGGTCTGGTCGAAATCGTAGATGGTGACGGTGTGCGGGTTGCGGAGCTGCGAGCATGCCTCGGCTTCGCGCCGGAAACGGGCCACGACCGTTGCGTCGGCCACGCTGTGGGGGTGGAGGATCTTGAGCGCCACCGGCCGACCGGTGGCAAGCTGCTTACCTTCGAAGACTGCGCCAAAGCCTCCTTCGCCGATCTTGCGCTCGACCCGGTAGCGGTTGTTCAGCGTCCGACCCATCAGGTCGTTCAAGGAGCTCGGGCGGGGCGTGACGGCAATCGGAGGCGGCGTGACCGGACGAACTGCCATCGGGGTCGGTGTGAGCGGACGCGCGGCAACCGGCCCCGATCGTCCGCTCAGTGGCGAACCGGTGTGGGGCACGGGCACGCCGGATGCGGGACTCATCACGCGCACGCCGGCGGGCTGGGACAGGGCAGGGTCGAGAACTCGTTCCAGTGACCGGTCGAGCTTTCCGGAGACAACTGGGATGGGCGCACCGCAGACGCCGCAGAAGCGAGCCTGTGGCTCGGCGGCGGTCTTGCACTGGGCGCATAGCCTGGTTGCCATGGGTTCCCGAAACCTAGGGCTCTGTCCCGGCGTCGGCCGGACGGTCGGACGCCCCCAGCATCAGCGGACTCACAGGCGAAGGCGGAGCGGTCGACGGTGACGCCAGCTTGCCGTGCGAGGCGAGGCTGGCTCTCTCGAAGTTGCGATCCGGTATCCTGGCACGCTGGGCGACCAGAAACAGGGCCCCGGCCAGCGCCGCCAGCAGGGTGACGAGAACGAAGGCAAGCAGAGAGCGAGCCTCCGGGATGGGCTGCGCGGGCGCGGCTTGCGCGTCGGGACGTCGGGTGTTGGCCGTGGGCTCCTCGGGCGCCATCACGTCGGACATGGTGGACCGCAATTCTTGCGCGGAGCTGGTGTCGCCGGTCACCCTGTCGGGCGTGGCCGGGCGTCTTGCAGGCTCGGGGTCTTCCGGATCCTGACCCGGGTCGTAGGGAAGGAAGCTCACTTGGTCATCGGCGCCCGGTTCGGGCAAGCCTGGACCGTCGAAGCGGGCGAGGACCACGGTGATGTTGTCGGGGCCGTCGTGGGCGTTGGCGCACGCGATAAGCTGATCGCAAGCCTTTCTCACGTCGGGCTCATCGAGCAGGATGCGTTTGATTTCCTCGTCGCTGACCGGGCCGTGCAATCCATCCGAGCAAACCAGAACGACGTCGCCGCGACGGAGCGGAACCTGTGACAGCACGACCTCGACCTTTTCCTGCACGCCCAGCGCCTGCAGGATGATGTTGGCGTGCTCGAAGCCCTTGGCCTCTTCCAGTGTCATGGCGCCGGCTTCGATGAGCTGCCAGGCCAGAGACTGGTCCTTGGTGGTTTGGCTTAGTTGACCGGCACGCAGCACGTAGCAGCGCGAGTCCCCGATCTGCCCTATCAGCAGGGTTGCGTCGACCAGCCCGACCGCGGTGCAGGTCGTCCCCATGCCGCGTTCGCTCTGGTTGTCGCGCGATTGGGCGAAGATGCCGTCGTTGGCATCCTCGATGGCACGGCGCACACGACGCGCGAAACGTTCCCGCGACAGCGTCCCGGCGCTGCCGACCGCCGATGAAATGGATTCGACGGCCATGTTCGAGGCGACCTCGCCCGCTGCGGCCCCGCCCATGCCGTCGCACACCAGGAACAGGGCGCCCTTCTCTCCCAGCGAAAATTCGAGTGAGGCGTCGGGCGAAGGCTTTTGCGCGCCGGCGAAGTCCACCACGAGGAAGTTGTCCTCGTTGTGCTCGCGCATCAGGCCGACGTCGGTCTTGCCGTAGACCGTGATCTTGATTTCAGGAGAGATTGCCATCGGCGGGGCTCTGACTCGTCGTGATCTGTCGCCTCTTCCTATTAGCTTCGCCTCAACCTATCTCGAAGCGCAAGAGTTCATCGCCTAGTCGAATCATTTCTCCTGGGGAGAGGGCGTGTTGCCCGGTCAGGCGGACAAAGGTGCCGTTCGAGCTGCCCAGGTCGGAGAGGAGAGCAACGCCACCGCGGAACTGAAGCAGCGCGTGGCGGCGCGACATGAATTCATCGTCGGAGAAGACCATATCGCCTTGCTCGCGACCGATGACCAGATCGCTGCGGGTCAGGTGGAATACGTCACGGCTGGTCCCCGCCGAGGTGAGCTGACGCAGCCGTCCCCAGGGCGCCTTAAGCGGCGTGCCGAACAGGACCACGCCGTGCTCGACGGCAGGACGCAGGGTCTTCTCGACGTCGGACAGAAACTCGAAGCGCATGACCTGCTTGCCCACCAGGATCAGGCTGCCGTCGGCCAATTCCACCGGTTGGCTGATGCGGCGGTAGACGCCGTTGCGGGTTTCCAGCGGCGTGAGCACGTGCTGGCCCGCGCGTAGGCTGATGCGGGCATGGCGTGGGGCGAGGTGCGGATCATCGAAGTGGAGATCGCCTTCACTGCGTCCGATGTCGACTTGCTCGCCGGGCAGTGGGTATGATTCGCCGTCACTGCCATCGGGTCGCACGGCCACCAGGCGTGGCCCGCCGGACCGACTGGCGGCCACGACCGACGGTCGGGCCACCACTGCCGCGGCCAGGGCAGCCGAGGCGTCCGCGTTCATCGGGGTGGTGCGGCCGAGTCGGCGCCCGCAGGCGTGGCAGAAGTTGGTCCCCATCGGGTTCTGGTTCCCACACCCGGAGCAGACCAGCGATGAGTCGTCCGCGGGCGGCAGCCCCACGGGGGCGCCGCAGCGCTGGCAAAAGGCAGCGCCGTCCGCGAGAGCCCCGCCACATTGGAGACAGCTAATGAGCATCTTCCCTAGTCGTTGCTAGAAAGGGCCGGCGAACATTGCAAGGCAGCCCATCCTCTACTAGAAGGCGAGCGGGACGTTCACTGTCGAGACGGGCATGACACCCACCCATTCACCGTGCAGCAACTAATACCAATGATTTCGGAGAGCGTCAAATGCGCGCGAGGCAGGCATCTGGCGAAATTGACCCTGGCTGGCTCGCTCGCTGTTCTGGTATCGTCGTGTGGCCCAGTGGTGGAGAATGCGCCGTTTTCAGCGCGCCCGGATACGCTGCGGCCAGGCGACCTCCTCGGCCCCTACGACGGGTTGGTGGTCGACGGAGAAACCGAGCGGCCGCTGGCCGGGGCCGTGGTAGCAGGAGCATGGGCGTTCGAGCGTGGCATCGGCCTGCAGGGGCCGGCGGCCGCTCTCGAGGCCACTACCGAGACTGGCGCCGACGGACGCTATCGTCTTAGCATCCCCGAGGATCTGCCGCGGGGCGAGGGCGTTCGCCTCCGACGCTTCACCCTCATCGTCTACCGGCGGGGGTACGTAGGCTGGCGCAGCGACAGCAGCTTCCCGACCGGAGAGCCGCGCCACGACTTCGCCCAGCGTGCAAACCGCGTGCGTCTGGAAAAATGGCAGTCCTCTTTCTCCCACTATCGGCACCTGGTCTTTTTGGGCGGCGGCCCTGCCATCCGGACCGCGGCGGCTTGGGAGGTGCAGCCGGCAGGACTGGAGTTGGACGGCGCTTCGCCGGCAACCGCTTCTCGGCACCTGGCGGAAGACGCGCGGGTCGGATCTTCGGCTTCGCTCGACATCTCGCCGCTTCTGTCCGAGGACGAGGTGCGTGGCGTGACCGGGTACGCGGGCAAGTTCGAGGTGGGCAAGTTGGCTGACCGAGCCAGCAGCGACGTCTATGACAGCCGCCACTTCAAGGCCAGCGACAAGCCCGAGACCTATGACGTCGGCCTGCGGGTGTGGGCCATCGGGTCGGAAGCCGTCGAGGCGCAGTTCAGAAAGCTGCTCGGCGAGTTGCCGGGCGCGGTTGCGACCGAGGAGATGGGAGACGCATCGCTGCGGGCCAGGGGCGGCGACGTCACGGGGTTCGCCTTCTTACTGCGCGATAAAGGGGTCGTGATGCAGCTGAGTTGCGGCCTTGCCCAGTGCTCTGAACCGTCGATGATCCTGCGCCTTGCCAAGCTGGCGGAGAGCCATTTGCCCGAGGTCAAACTCCCCTCGCCCGAGAGCACGGGGCTTCTGCCGCCGTCGGGCCCTTCGCTCGCGCCGGGAGGCAAGCCATGAGGCGCACAAACCTTGCGCGGGCCAGAGGCGCGACGCTCGTGTGCGCGGGCGCGCTGTTCATTCATGCAACCGCACGCGCGTATGAGCCGGCCACCACGCATGCGGGGCTGACCGCACGAGCGGTGGAAACGTCACGGCTTCACCATTTGCTCGCTCGCCTGGGGCGGCCGCTGGGACTGCTCGAGCCTTTGCGCATTGGTTTCGACCTGTTCGGCCGCGACGAGCGGCGAGCCTTGCAGGCGCGGCTCGACGCGCTCGACCCGGCAGGCGGTTACCGGCCCGGACCCGACGGCGTGGCGGGCGCGGCCCACTGGGTGGTGGCGGGTGCGGTGCTGGCCAAGACGCCGCCCGAGCGCGGTGCCGACCACTTTTTGGATCCGGCGACCGGGAAGGGCCTCTACGACGATCCGGGGCTGTCAGGTGTCGCCCACGGCGTGCGTCTGCTTTTTGACGGTGGCACCAGCGTGCGCGGGCTTGCCGCGGGCACCGCTTTCACCCTGAGCGGCAAGTCCGCGCTGGATTGGATCGAGTCGCCCGACAACGATCTGGGACTTCCCGTCTTCTTCGACAACTGGGAGCGTGCGGTGAGCTTGGCTGAGCCGCGCGAGCGCGAGTCAGCGCTGGTGCGCGCTTTGCTGGCCATGGGTGGGGTGATGGCGGTGCTCGAGGACGCGGGGCAGCCGGCCTTCGTGCGCAATGACTTCCGGGGCGCGTTCCTGCAGCGGGACGATGGTTCGGCCTACGAACAATTCGTGGCGGAGCACTACGGCCGCGCTGGGCTTCCTGCCGCGGCGGCGCCGGTGTCCCGGCCCGACATTACCAGTTTCTTCGCGTCCGCCGATGGGAAGGGACTCGCCAATCGCACTCAGCGTCGTTTCTTTTCCGAGGGCACGATTCCAGCCGACGTCTCACTCGAACGGAACAGCAAGGCCGCCGACGTGCTTCGCCGTGCGCGTGAATCTCTGGTGTTTCCCTCGCCCACGCTGTCCGGACTCGTGCTGAGACCAACGCAACACCGCCGCTATTTGGCCCTGGAAGGCCATCGCGTGCTGGCCTACGAAAACAATGGCACCCAGGTTCGTTTTTTTCTCGATGACGCCGTCTATGCGGACATGGCGCGAACTCTCTTGCCTGAGGTTGCTGGCTACGCCGCGGGCCTGCTCAATCATCTTGTGCGCGCAAGCTTGGAGATGAGTGTCACGGGAAACAAGGTGACGGTGCGCCTGGACGGCGAGGTCAAGCAAGGCGGGGCGCTGCGCGTATTCGCCGAGGACGGGAGCGGGCGTCGGCGGGAGTTGCCCGGAGTCGCTGCGACCTTGGAGCCCGGCGGTGAGGTTGCGGTCGCCGTGCCGGTCGGGGCCAAGAAGCTGGCCGCGGTGCTGCGCGGGCGCGATGCCGGCGAGCCTTTCGTGGCGGCAGGCGAGGTGACGCTGCCGTGAAGATGAACGAGCGATCTCGTCCACCTGTCTGAACAAGACCTGATAAATTCCGGCGCCATGAATTGGCTTCGGAATCTCTGGCGACGGCTGGACTTACCGGCGATCGGTCTGGCCATCGCGTTCGCGCTGGTGGCACTGGTCCATCTCTTCCGGAACGGCCAGGGCCTGGCCGCGAAAGAACTGAGCCTCGACGAGGCGGGCACTTGGGGAATCGCGGCGCAGTCCTTCTGGCGAAACTGCACCCTGCCCACGGAATTCCATTCACAGCCACCGCTGTACTATTTCCTGCTCCACTTCCTCGTGAAGTTTGGCGAATCCGAGCTGTACATGCGCTCCATTTCCTGGCTCTTCTGCCTCGGCGTCGTCGGCTTCGCGATATTCGGACTGCGCGAGATCAACCCGCTGTCGCGGGTTTTGCTTGCGGTGATCTTCGTCCTCAACAACCTAACCAACTGGATTTCCCGCAACGTGCGACCCTACGCCATGGCGGCACTGGCCGGCTTCCTCTCGTTGGTCTTCTTCGTTCGTCTTATCGCCGAGCCTTCACGGAAACGAGCCATCGCCTACACTGCGGCGACGACCGTTGTGCTCTGGGTGACACCGCTCGCGGTCTGGACGTTCGCTGCGCAGATCCTCTATGCGCTGGTGCTCGTCGGCGTGCACCTGCCACGTCACGGTTCTCGCGCGACGATCGAACGCTACCGCCTGGTGGCCGCTTCCATGCTGGCCACGGGCTTTCTCTACCTTCCCTACTTCGTGATGGCCGTTCACTATCAACTCGCGCCGGGCCCCGGCCTGGGTCCGGCCCTGCACGCGGCGCTGAGCTGGCAGAATCTTCGTGGCGTGTTCGAATCATTCTTGCTGGTGGGCCTACCCTTTTCCCTTGCGCTTCTGGGTCTGATCTTGCTGGCGGTCGTCGCTGAACTGGCGGCGCGACGAGCAGCGGTCCTGCTTTGGCTCATGGTCGCAGTCGGACACGTTGGATTCGCCTACGGCTTCCTGTTGGGCCGAACCGGAGTTTTCTACCATTACATGACTCCGGCCTTTCCCGCCTTCTGTTTTCTGGTGGCGCTAGGCTTTCACCACCTCAGCCAGGGCGCCAGCCGCCACGCCTTCAAGGTCGCGGTGACAGTTGTTCTTCTGTTCGCCTTGACCTACTTCGGTGAGTTCCGCGCTTCGGTTGCGGCGCCCATGCCCGACCATGGCTGGCGCCGCGTTCGCGCGGCACTGGCCGCCATTCCCGGGCAAAAGGTGATCTTTTTCGATACCGGCTACGATGGACAGTTTCTCGAGTACTACGCGCGCAAGGATCACGATCTGGTTTTCGCCACGATGAAGGGCACCGGGTGGTCTTCCGGCGGCGCCGGCTTCCTTCAACCGAGCTACGTGCAAGGCGTGATCCGCGAACACGGGACCAAACCGATCTGCTACCTGTACCGTGTGGACGAGGGGCCGCGCAGCCAGTACCGATCGACTTTCGTGCCGGCGGTCAAGGCCCTTGGATACGTGGAGATGCCCGGGATCGAGGGCATCCACCGCTACTGTCGCCCCTAGACTAGCGTTGCAATACGTTGTCCGAGACGCTTGCGCCGCCGGCTTCCAGCTTGCCCGCCAGGCGAGACGGCGTGCGGGTGGCGATGAAGCGCCCTTTGCCCTTGCCCTTGCTTTGCCAGGCCAGCAGGGTCTCAGCACGCAGTTCACCAGCCGATCCCAGAGTAGGCTCTGCGATCTCCATGATCCGGATGCTCCCGTCCGTCTGGGTGACGGTATGGACGAGAACGTCGAGAGTCGATCCGAGCAGGTCATTCGGTGTCGAAGCGGGACCGTAGGCCGTGCCCATCACCCGCAGCCGGTAGAGGGCATCATTCGCCGATCGGGCGGTCAACGCGGCCAGAGCGCCGTTCTGGCCCCGAGCACATTCTCGCAGCAAGTCGCCCAAGAGCACGGACGCGGCCGCGTCGGCCACGACGTAGTCGGGTCGCAGCGCCACCGCCGCAGCGACCAGATCTGGGCTGCGGGCTGCGACCGGCAGCTTCAGCCAGGCCGATGCACTGGCAGGCGCGCTGATGGTCTCGGCCAAGATCACCACGCGTGCCACGCGATCGAGCGACCAGGCCAAGGTGCCCAGCAGCAGGTCGCAAGCCTGACGGTCGCCTGCGATAAGCAGGTTCTGTCGCGTGCTCACGCACGCTTCGAGGACTTGCTGCATCTCGGGCGAGATGCTTCCGTCGTCCGCCAGCTCTTCCAGCGTCTTGCGGTCGACGTTGGGCCGCCGGATCGAGGCGTGCAGACGCTCGCACAGCGGGGGGAAGAGGGCCGTGATGTGCGTGCCGTCAGCCAGGGTGGTATCGATGACCGGCGCATCGGGCTCCGGCCGCGGCACGCCCTTGGCCGCCAGCTTGCGCAGATGGTCCGCCAGCGCAGCCAGGTCGGCGGAAGCCACAACGGCCGGCTCTCGATGACCGTTGCGCTCAACTTCCACTGACTGGGTGCCGACGAAGAACGCCGCGGTCGTGCCCTCGCCGCTCAGCAGGCGAGCCAGCCAGGGTAGAAAGTCTCCGCTCACCGGAGCATGGGCCGGGGGAGGCATGGCCGGGGCATGCGGGGCCGGCGGGGATGCGGCGGGGGGCACGGGCACCGGCGCTGACGGCGACGCTGGCGCCATGGGGTGCTCAAGTTCCTGAAGCGGCTGGGGCGCTGATGTGCCCCGCGGTGTGGTGAGGGGTTCATCGGGCGAAGGCGACGGGATGGGAACCGGCGGCTTGAGCGGCGGAAGGTTCAGATGTGGTGCGGGGCTGAGGCTATCGTCGTCGTCCAGGCTTATTTCCGTCGGCAGCGGAGGCGCAAGAGGTGCGTCCACGGCAACCGGCATAGAGTTACTCTCTCGCTTTGGGGGGGGCGGGGGTGGCGGTGACATATGGGGCGAGGATCCGCGCGCGGGCAGGGGGCCAGAATCCTCATTGGCCTCGTGCTGGGCCGCGGGCCGTGGGGGCGGGGGCGGCGGTGGTGGCCGCCGAGGCAAGGCGGTGCTGAGCGAGCCCGCTTCGGGCACCGAAGCCACGTACGCCGGCGGCGCGACGCCGGGTTGTGAGTCGGCTGTGGCGAGCCCGCCGGCGACGCGAATGACAAAATCTCCGACGAACACCTTGTCGGTTGTGGAGATGGAAGTGGCCTCCGCGATCTTGCGGCCATTCACATAGGTCCCGTTGGTGCTGCCCAAATCCTCGACCACGAGCTGGCCGTTCTGAAGCAGCAGGCGGCAGTGGTGCTTGGACACGTTGCCCTTGGGAAGCACGATGTCGTTGTCCCGCACCCGTCCGACCCGGATTTCCGTCTTGTCGAAGCTGAGCTCCTTGGAGTCTCCGCCTTTCTCGGCCAGCGTCAGGATCAGCATGGCATCACGCTAAGCAAAAATGCGCCCCTTGTCCACGCCGTCGTGGCATTGGCAACTACCACGGCGGCCCGGTCTGTGGTGGAATGGAAGCCGGCTCGCAACGGAAGCAAGTAGCAACTACCCAGATGGAGGCGTGACCATGCAGATCCAGAGAGCAGCGGCTTTGGCCGGAATGTTGACTGTGGCAATCAGCCTCGCAGGTCGCGTCGGCGCGGACGGAACAAAACCAAAGTATTACTTCACTATAAGTAACATAACTTCAGAAGATACAACGATTATTCCTTTGGCGAAAGAACTCTTGGCCAAAGAGATTTCGAGCCGGTCCGAGTTCACCCAGGACCTGGGCGGCGCCGAGGGCGAGGCCGCCGCGGCTGCAGAGATGCGGAAGCGGGGGCTGCAGGGTTTTCAGGTGAACCTGCGCATCATGAGCTTGAAGAAGGAGATCAAGCCGCCGACGCCAGGCCGGCGCGACAGGCAGATGGCCATTCAGGTAAAGCTCGGTGTGTACGGCACGACCTACCCTGGGGGCAAGCTCAACTTCACTGGCGACGGCGAGGCTTCGCTGACCGGCGATTTTTCAGAGCGCCGAATGGACAGCGATATCGAGGATCTGACGAAGATGGCCTTTGCCAGTGCGCTCAAGCAGGCTGTCAGCACGGCGGTAGCCAAGATGACCACGGCCACTCTGCCAGATTCTCCTCGCCGCAAGGGCAAGAAGCACAAGCCCCAATAGAACTATTCGCTAAACTGTTTTCCGCTATGCGTTTCCATCGGCAAGGCTTTCAAGCCCACGTAATCCTCACGCTTTTGCTTCTGCTCGGCGCTTGCAAGAAGGGCACACCGCCGGCGCCGCCCCCCACGGCGCAGGCTGAGTTGCCGCCGTTCGAGGTGAGCAAGGATTCGGCCCTGCTCTTCATCCACGTTGAGCCCAACGGGAACTTCGCCACTACCGACAAGGCTGATTCGGTGCCCGAGGTTGCCCGGCGCCTGGTGCGGGTCATCGACCCAGCCAAGGGTGCAGCCGAGAGGCGTGACACCTCAAGCGTCTACGTCGTCGACCTGCGTGAGTTGCTTGGCAACGGCAAGGCGCGGGCACGCACCATGTCTCGCGAGGCCTTCGAGACCGGCGCGCTGGCGCAGTTGCCGCCAGGGGATTCCAGTGCCCTGGCCGGACCGCATGGTCCTGCCTTGCCCGAGGAGCCCGAGCAGGCCGCTTCGGACGCTGGGATCGCAGGTCAAGGCGGCCCGCCGGTGGTCATCCTCTACGGGACACCGTGGTGCGGGGCGTGCAAGGCGGCACGCCAGTACCTGAGTTCCAAGCACATCCCCTTCGCCTACAAGGACATCGAAAACGATCAGTCCGCTGCGCGCGAGCTGCAACAGAAGGCCTCGCGCCTGGGAATTCCGGCGGATCGGGTACCCATCCTCGACGTGCGCGGACGCCTGCTGGTCGGATTCGACCGGACGCGCCTGGAGGCGCTGCTGGGCGATGCGACCTAGGGGCCGCTGGGCAGAGCGAACCCCTTTCAGGGTTCCCATATCAGCCGTCGGGCGCCGACTTCGGCGGCATAACCTGGTAGTGTTCCTGCTGCGTGGATTCTAAAGTTCCGTTTCCTCGTCTGGCCCTCATCGGTGTCGGCTACATCGGCGGCTCCGCTGCCCTGGCCGCGCGCCGAGCTGGACTGGTCGGTTCCGTGACGGGCTACGATGTGGACGCCAGGTCTGGGCCAGCGGCTCTTGCGCGCGGTGTGGTCGACGATATGGCGGGCAGTGCCGAAGCCGCGGTGGCGGGAGCGTCGCTGGTCTTGTTGGCCGCACCGGTACTAAGCCTGGCTGGCCTGCTTCGTCGCATCGGTGGGAGCCTAGCGCCCACGGCTACGATCATCGACGTCGGCAGCGTCAAGCAATCGGTCGTGCAGGAAGCCGATGCGACGGCTCTGGGTGGGCGATTCGTGGGTTGCCACCCCATGGCCGGGGCCGAGCATGCGGGCGTGGACGCCGCCGATCCCGAGATATTCGCGGGGCGGGTGTGTTTCCTGTGCCCGAGTGCGCGGAGCAGTGTTGAGGCCAAACGGGTGGCGGCGCAGTTCTGGCAGGAGATGGGCTGCCAGGTGGTGTCCATCGAGCCGTCGCTGCACGACCGCCTGATGGCGGCGGTGAGCCACTTGCCCCATGTGGCCGCCTTCGCTTTGGCCGCCAGCCTGAGCGACGCGCTTCCGTTCATCGAGTCGAATGCCTTGCCGGGAAGGCCAACCACCAGCTTGCGCGACACGATTCGCGTCGCCGCGTCCAGCCCGCAGGTGTGGCGGGACATTCTCATCGCGAACCGGGAGCATCTGCTGCCGCTGGTGCGCGAGTTGGAGCAACGGGTGTGCAGCATCGGCGCAGCCATGGAGGCGGGAGATGCAGCCGCGTTGGAGGCGGCGTTGGCTCTCGGGCAGGCATGCCGCCAGCGGCTGGTGAAGTGAGCGCGGTTATGAGATCTCTCTTGCTCGGCGCTCTTGCCGCCCTGCTGGTCACATCCTGCGCTGCCCCGGTTGCGCCAGGCCCATCGGCAGGTCCGCTGGCCGAACGCACCGCAGCCGACGACGATGATCTCTGGGCCCTGGCGCCGGCCGAGGCAGAGCTTCTGGTCTGGGCCGACATGGCCCAGCTCCGCGAATCAGCCTGGACCAAAGCGGCGCTTTCCAAGACGGCACTCGACGAACGCGCGACTCGGGCTGCCACACGCGGGTTCGACGAAGTGGACGACGTGGATCGCTTGCTCTACGCGACGGTTCCGGCCTTGCGCGAGGATGCGAGCATCCTGGTCGCGCAGGGGCGGATGGATCGCGAGCGCCTGGGCACGGCGTTTCGGCGTCAGCACTCGCAGGCGACCGCATCGGACTACCGTGGCGTGGCGGTGCTGGCCGAGGCGGAAGAGGCCATCGCTTTTCTCACCCAGCGGACCGTCGTGTCCGGCCCGCTGGTGGCGGTTCGTGCCACCATCGACTGCGCTTTTGGGCTGGCCCGCAGCGCGGCCAACCAGTCGTGGTTGTCTTCTCTGCAGACCGTGCTTCGCGAGAGCAGGGGCCCGTCGCAGCGTTCGCCGGCAATGGCCGCAGCGGTGCGGTTGAGTCCGGCTATGCGCACGCAGTTCGAAGCCGAGATGGGCGAGGGCGGAACGCTGGAACAAGTCGGGGCGCGCCTCGACCTCGGCCGTGACCTGGAGGTGGCTCTGGTCGGGCTGGTGTCCACGCACCAGCAAGCCCTGGACCTGGCCGCCCGCGTGTCCGCGGCGCTGCGCGACCAGCGCAACCGGCCCCTGGTTTTCGTCCTGGGTTTGCAGCCTATCCTGGACGGGGTTCGTCTTGCTCCCCGCGAGAATCGAGTGGAAGCACGATTGAGCATTCCCCAGGACCAGCGCGCCGAGATCGCCGATCGTATGGCGTTGGTGGCGGAGCAACTTGCGCGCCGTCGGGCCGGCGCGGCGGACAAGGGCGAGGACGCTCGCGAAGGCAAGCGAGAATGAGGCAAGACGATCCAAGGCGCGAACCCCTACTGCACGTAGTCCGCAGTCCCGCGCTTCGGGGCAGGGTGAGCGTGCCGGGCGACAAGTCCATCTCGCATCGGGCCCTTCTGTTCGGCGCCCTGGCCGACGGCCCGGTCGCCATCAGCGGCTTGGGCCTGGGCGGAGACAATGCCAGCACGATGGTGGCCTTGCGTGCGCTGGGCGTGCCCATCCAGCACGCGGGCACGGACGCGCGCGTGCTGGGAGTTGGCTTGGCCGGGCTGCGAGAGGCATCGGGCGAGCTCGACTGTGGGAACTCGGGTACCACGATGCGTCTCTTCTGCGGGCTTCTGGCGGGTCGGCCCTTCGCATCCACGCTGACCGGGGACAGGTCGCTGTCGCGCCGACCGATGGCACGGGTCGCGACACCCCTGCGACGCATGGGCGCGGCCATCGACGGCCGGCAAGATGCGACCCGGCCGGGAGACTTGTTCCCGCCCCTCACGGTGCGTGGCGGGGCCTTGCAGGGTATTCGCTACGAACTTCCGGTGGCGAGCGCACAGATCAAGAGCGCCCTGCTGCTGGCTGGCTTGCAGGCCCGCGGTCCCACGGTGATCAGCGAGCCGGGCTTGTCGCGCGATCACAGCGAGCGCATGTTGCGTTTCTTCGGCGCGCCGGTCAGCGCCGAACCTGAACAACGGCGCGTGGTGGTGGATCCGACGGGATGGAACGGCCGCCTGCGCGCGGGACCGGTCAGTGTGCCCGGCGACCTGTCTTCCGCGGCGTTTCTGCTGGTGGCGGCGCTGATCGTGCCCGATAGCGACGTGACGGTGGAGAACGTCGGACTCAACCCCACCCGGAGCGGCGTGCTGGACGCCCTGCGCGCGATGGGGGCTGACTTGGAGGTCAAGGTCGCGGTTCAGGCCATGGGCGAGCCAGTCGGCAGCGTGCGTGCTCGCTGGACTGCCCGAGGACTGCGGGGCACCAGGGTGGCAGGGGATCTGGCCCTGCGGTCCATCGACGAGATTCCGGCACTGGCGGTGGCCGCGGCCATGGCCGAAGGCACCACCGAGTTCCGCGACCTGCACGAGTTGCGCGTGAAAGAATCAGACCGCATCGCCCGCATTGCGCGCGAGCTGCAGCGAGCCGGCGCGACCGTGCGCGAAGCTGCAGACGGGTTTTCCGTGGTGGGCACGCGGGAATTTCACGGCGGCCGCGTGCAGCCGGATGGCGATCACCGTATCGCCATGGCGGGTGCCATCCTGGGGCTGGTGGCGGTCGACGCGACCGAGGTGCCGAGCCAGGACATCGCGACCTCATTCCCGAGTTTCGCTCAGCTCCTGCAAGTACTGGGCGCGCCGGTGAGTTAGCACCGTCTTTCGAGGACTCACGTTTGAACCCCCGCGGGGAGAGCGGCTAGCTGCCTAGTATCTTCGCTAGAATGGCGTCCAGTTCGTCGAGCGAGCCGTAGTGGATCTCGATGTGGCCGCGGCCGGGTCCCGCCGCGATCAGCTTGACCCGCGCGGAGAGGGCGCGCTGCAAGCGCACGGCGAGGTCGCGCGCGGCCGGCGATTCCCTTTCGGGCGGCGGGGCAGGCCGGCCACCGCCTTCACGTTCGCGGCGGACCAGCGCCTCGACTTGCCGGACGGAAAGCCCGCGGCTGGCAGTCTGGCGCGCCAGTCGTTCGATGACCGGGTCGTCCTCGAGGCCGAGGAGCGCGCGCGCGTGGCCCATGGACAGGCGTCCCTCGACCACCATGGCCCGCACCGAGGGCGGCAGCTTGAGCAGACGGAGAGCATTGGCCACCGTGCTGCGTTCCTTGCCCACCCGCTCGGCCAGCGATTCTTGCGTGTAACCGAACTCCGCCACCAGATGTTGGTAGGCCTCCGCCTCTTCGATGGGGTTGAGATCTTCGCGCTGCAGGTTCTCGACCAGCGCCATCTCGAAAGCCTGCGCCTCGGTCACCTCGCGGATGATCGCCGGCACCTGGTGCAGCCCGGCCCGCTGGGCCGCCCGCCAGCGCCGCTCGCCCGCGACCAGCTCGAAGCCGCCGGCTGATCGCATCCGCAGCACCAGAGGTTCGATGATGCCCTGGCTGCGGATGGACTCGGCCAGCTCAGCAAGCCGGGCGTCGTCGAAGGTCTTGCGCGGCTGTCTTCCCGAGGGGTGGATGTTCTCGATGTCGACCGTGCGCAGGCCATCGCCGGTCTTGGCCTGCGTCCTATCTTCGGCATCGGGGACTGCCGCAGCCGGGATCAGGGCGGCCAGACCACGCCCCAGGGCCTGGCGCTTTCCCGCACCAGTCACGAAGCCTCCGCTTTGGGTCGCGCGTGGCGGGCGAGAAACTCGCGCGCGGCCTCCATGTAGCTCTTGGCGCCCTTGGAGGCGACGTCATAGAGCAGGATCGGCTTGCCAAACGACGGCGCTTCCGACAAGCGCACGTTGCGCGGAATGGGCGTGTCGTACACCCGGCCGCCGAAGTGGTTGCGCACCTCGCTCGCCACCTGCTCGGTCAGGTTCTGGCGTGTGTCGACCATGCAAAGCAGAATACCCTCGATGTCGAGACCGGGGTTGAGCGAACGGCCCACCAGATTGACCGTGGCTTGCAAGTCGGAAAGACCTTCCAGCGCGTAGTACTCGCACTGCAAGGGAACCAGGACTCCGTCGGCGGCGCACAGGGCATTGAGCGTGAGCAGGCCGAGCGAGGGTGGGGTGTCGATGATGATGAAGTCGTAGTCGGGCGTCGCTAGGCGCAGGGGATCGCGCAGCTTGATCTCGCGGCCGGACTCCGACACGAGTTCGATCTCGGCGCCCGCCAGATCTTGGCCCGACGGCACCAGCTTGAGAAACGGCAACTCAGTGGCGCGGGTGACCTGTGCGACGGTTTTCTCGCCGATGAGCACGTCGTACACGCTGCCCTGTTTGGTGCCCGCCGCTTGCCGGGCGTGGCCGAGGCCGGAGGTCGCGTTGCCTTGCGGATCCATGTCCACCAGAAGCACGCGCTTCTCGGCCACCGCAAGGGAAGCGGAAAGGTTGACTGCGGTGGTCGTCTTTCCGACGCCCCCCTTCTGGTTCGCGACCGCGATGACCCGTCCCATGGTGCTGTGATCCCGTCGAGCGGGCTCATCCTCCTAGCATCAATAGGGCCGCGGTTTCAACCGAGCCGGCGCGGGGCATGGATCCGGTCTTGCAGAAAAAAAGACGCACAAACTTGACGGGCCAGGAGGTTGCAATACTACTTATACCTACATGTAGCGTATTTCCCTGCAACCCAAGGAGCAACACGATGAGCTACGGCGATATGAAAACCTACCGGACCTTCGAGGAGTTCGAGCGCGAGGAGCTTCGCCGCATGGACGCTGTGGGCAACTCGGTTGACGAGATGATCGACACCATCTTCGGCGAGGAGTTGGACCTGGAGTACATAGCCGCAAGCCGCCGCGCCGCTGTCGACGAGGACGACGAAGAGTAGCCCGGCCGCCCCTACCGATCTTCCAGGAATTTTTGCAGCTCGGCGGACGCCTTTTCCCAGTCGGCCATGCGCCGGCCGAGAAGCTCGCCGAGTTCGCGTTCGCGGTCGGCCATGGCGTGCAGTTTCTGCCAGTCGCCGCCGTGATCGGCAGCCAGTTGCTCGCGTAGCGAAGACAGTTCGCTCTCGATGCGCGAGACTTCGGTTTCCAGCGACTCGACCATTTTTTCCAGCCGGCGCTGCGTGCGCTCGCGGTCCTTCTTCGCGGCCCGGGTGATCTCGGTGGGTGACTGGCTGGGTGACGACAGCGCGGCTGACTCGGGCGCGGGCTGGGCGGTTGCCTGGAGCTTGCGATACTCGCGCCAGTCCGAGTAGTTGCCGACATGCGCCTCGATCGTGCCGTTTTCGAACACCAGGAGGCGCCGGCATACGCGATCGAGAAAGTAGCGATCGTGGCTGACCACGATGAGGGTTCCCTCGTAGCCGTCGAGAGAGTGCTCCAGCGTTTCGCGCGCCGGAATATCCAGGTGGTTGGTCGGTTCGTCGAGCGCCAGCACATTGCGCGGGAACAGCAGCATCTTGGCCAGGGCCAGACGGCTGCGCTCGCCGCCCGAGAAGCCGCGCACCGTGCGAAAGGGATCGTCGCCGAAGAAGCGAAACTTGGCCAGGTATTGCCGCACCACCTCGGGAGAAAGATCGTTGCGCACCGACTGGATCTCCTCGATGGCGGTGCGGTTCTCGGATAGCGTGCTCAGCTTCTGATCGAAATAGCCCATTCGCACGGCGGGGCCGCGCTCCACCACGCCGGCCAGCGGCGCGAGTTCGCCAACCAAAGTCTTGAGCAGGGTGCTCTTGCCGCACCCGTTGGGGCCCACGATGCCCACGCGATCCCCGCGGAAGATGTTGACCGTCACATCGGTCAGGATGGGTTTGCCCGGGTAGCCCACGCTGATGCCCGGCGCGCGCACGATCTCCTTGCCGCCCAGATCGCCGCCGGTTTCGAAGTTGAGCGCGATCCGGCCCGCCATCTGCCAGTTGTCATCAGGCCGTTCCAGTCGCTCCAGTTTCGCCAGCATGCGGCGCCGGCTTTGCGCCTGCTTGGTCTTCTGTCCTGCCAGGTTGCGCCGGATGAAGTCCTCGGTCTTCTCGACGTGGTCTTTCTGACGCTGGTACTCGACGCGCGCTCGCTCCAGCCGCGCGTCGCGCTCCACCACGTACTGGTCGTAGGCAAAGGAATAGCGGACGAATTCGCCGTCCTCCAGCTCGACGATCGCGCGGCATGTGCGCTGGATGAAGGCGCGGTCGTGCGACACCAGCACGAAGGCGCCGGGGTATTCGTTGAGGCGTGCCTCCAGACGCTCGATGGCGGCGAGATCGAGGTGGTTGGTGGGCTCGTCGAGCAGCAGCAGATCAGGCTGACGGACCAGAACCTTGGCCAGCTCCAGCCGGCCGCGCTCGCCGCCGGACAGCGTGGCCAGGGACCGGCCCAGGTCGGACTGCGACAGCCCCACGTCCTCTGTCAGCTCGCGAACCCGCGTTTCCAGGTCATAGCCACCCTCCAGCCGGTAGCGTTCTTGCAGTTCACCATAGTGTTTCAGCTCCGCCTCGGATGCTTCGGCCAGTCGTGCCTCCAGGCGCTGCAACTCCTCGTGCATGGCCTGCACATGGGCGAATGGCTCCAGCAGGGCATCGAGCACGGTGCCTTCTCCGCCGAGCTGGTGCGACTGGCGGAGGTAGGCCACGGTCTGTCGCGCCAGGATGCGGGCATCTCCCGCGTCCACCTGCAACTCGCCCGCCAGCAGCTTGAGCACGGTGGACTTGCCCGTGCCGTTGGGGCCGAGCAGGGCAAGCCGGTCGCCTGGCCGGATGAGCAGCGAGGCGCCGGCCAGAATCTCGGTGCCAGGGTAGCTGAAATATGCGTCGGCGAACTGGGCGAGGCTCAACCGTTGGCCTTCATGAACTCGCGCATGTGGTCGGCCAAGGCCTGACACCCTTCCACGGGCATGCCGTTGTAAACCGAGGCCCGGATGCCACCCACCGTGCGGTAGCCCTTGAGCGCCAGCATGCTCTTGCCGGTGGCTTCCTTGAGGAACTTCTCGGTCAAGGGCTCGCTGGGCAGCTTGAAGGTGATGTTCATGTGGCTGCGCACGGCGGGATCGGCCACCGTGCCTTTGTAGAAGCCGCCCGAGCCGTCGATGGCGTCGTAAATCAGCTTGGCCTTGTCGGCATTGCGCTTCTCGATGGCCTGCAGGCCGCCCTGGCGTTCCATCCAGCGGAAAGTCTCGAGCAGCACGTACACGCCAAAGGTGGGCGGCGTGTTCAGGCAGCTCTTGGCCTCGGCGTGGACCTTGTAGTTGAAGATCTTGGGCACGCTCTTGCCGATCCGATCGTAGAGATCTTTGCGTACGATGACCAGCACGACGCCCGAGGGGCCGAGATTCTTCTGCGCGCCACCGTAGACCATGGCGGTGCGAGCGATGGGGTGCGGGCGCGACATGATCTCGGAACTGGCGTCGACCATCAGCGTCGGGTGCTTCGGCCACTCGACGAAGCGGTTGCCGTGCACGGTTTCGTTCGAGCAGATGTGCAGATAGGCGGCGTTCGGGTCAGCGGTCCAGCCGGCGGGGTGGCGATCGAATCCGGTCGACTCGCCCGACGCGATCACCTTCACCTTGTCAGGGGCGATGCCCTTGGCGGTATCAGCGGCCTTCTTCGACCACTCGCCGGTTATCACGTACTCCGCCACGCCGTTGAGGAAGTTCATGGGGATCAGGGCGAACTGCTGGGTCGCGCCCCCTTGCAGGAAGAGCACGTCGTGCGTGTCAGGGATCTGCAGCAGGCTGCGGCAGCGGGCAATGGTCTCATCCAGTACCGCATCGAATTCCTTGCCCCGGTGACTACACTCCGCGATTCCAAAACCCTTGCCCTGGAAATCCAGCAGGGCAGCGGCCGAGGCTTCGAGAACCTCGTAGGGAAGAGTGGCAGGACCGGCAGCGAAGTTGAACGCGCGTTTCTTCATGGGGCCTCCGTTGGATGGAGGCGAAAGCATAGTCGATCCCGGGCGCCAGGGAAACCGCGGTTGCATCGGCGCGGAACGCGCGACGTGCAGTCGTGCTACGGACTGCCCGCGGGCTGCAAATCAGTCTATGGCGTGCGTGCGACGATGCCTGGCATTTTGGAGAACCGCTCGTCGTAGGTGTCGATGGTTGTGTCGAGGAGCGCCGCTTCAGACGAGATCGCCATAGATCTCCTCGCGGCCCAGGCTCCCCTTCATCGGCCCAAGGCTACGGACCGGGAATGCCGACTGGGCTGGGGGACGTGGCGCTGGCGGAAGCTCGACCGTGATGGCGACCCTGAGTCCCTCGGGCAGGTCGAGCGGCTCGATCAATTCCAGGCTCCGGCCATGGAGCACGGCGTGAACGGTCTGGGTCATCGCGATCCTATGATTGGATGGTGGCCCGGCTCTCCCCCGCACGCAAGCCGGTGCCAGCGGTGTCGCCCTCTCGCGGGCAAGAACCAGCGGCGCTACATGCTTATCTCGTGATTGGCCGGCGAGCCTGGTGGTAGACGCGCATCACTTCTAGGACGCTTGCCTGCCTGCGGTAGTAGATGCGGTAGGGCGGCAAAGGCCAGCTTCGTACCAGCATTCCCCCTCGTAGTTGCTGCTCCGGCCCTTCGAAAATGCCCTCGTCCAGCCGCTCCACCAGGTCAAGCACCTCGGCGACCAGATCAGTGGCGGCGTGAGGATTGCGCTCGGCAAGATATCTGGTCGCGCTGGCCAGATCCTCGGCCGCGTCTTTCGAGATCCTGATCGTCAACGACGCAGAATCCCCTCAAGGTGCCGTCTGACGACATCGAGGCTCAAGCCCTCGCCGGCATCCAGCGAACGGGCGGCTGCTTCAAGCCCCGCCTCCTCCTCGGCGGTCAGGTCGAGTACCCTGTCCACGGGCTCGATCACATACCGCCCCGTGGGAAGCGCCCGCAGCTCTTTCGGAAGCTCCTTGCCGTTCCAGTCCAGAAGCGTTGCCATGTCCTAATACTAGCGCAGCTCGGGCCAACCGGCTCGTGCGGTCAAAACCATGTCAGCCCAGCCACCGGGCCGGAGCCCGGATCCTTCGAGGGTGAAACTCGGGGCGAGATGAGGGAATAAGGGTGAGACGAGAGCCCGGCAGCTACGCCCCGTGGGTCATTGGAGCCTTGTG